>Ga0208185_1000062_pt1 | contig 65859 bp, 73 predicted proteins | sample EasRivMeERMLT700_FD_187532 | JGI IMG/M metagenome (GOLD analysis project Ga0208185, IMG submission 187532) | Soil microbial communities from meander-bound floodplain in the East River, Colorado, USA - East River MetaG ERMLT700 (SPAdes) (version 2) | ecosystem: Environmental > Terrestrial > Soil... | reverse complement strand
CAGGCTGCACCGGGTACTCTGTGCCTTGTGCTGCCACCCTACCTTCACTGACCAGTGGGGTGGGCAGGAGTGTGGTTGTGGCAAGATCAGCCACGACTAGGCAATAGGCTAACCAACAAAGGAGAACTAGACATGGGATCGTACAAAGTAGAAGTCATCGCTGACAACAGCGGCAAGTGGGCAGGCAATGGGATGCGGTACAGCACTGAAGCTGCGGCCAAGGACGCCGGGTCATCACTGGCATGGCGCTGGACAGCAGTGCAACAGTGGCGGGTCGTACCCAGCGACGACGCGCCGAACGACAGCAAGTAGACAAGGGAGAACCAATCAATGACAAAACAGAGAACCAATCAACGGGCGTGCAGGGTATGCCGCCGGGGCAAGGCATTGCAAGGCGTGCGGTGCAACGGGTGCCAGGGCAGGCTGGACAAGGCCATCACCAAGGCAATCGAGGCAGTGCGGGGCTGACCCATTATGCGACATAACAAAGCAGAGATAAACGCCAAGGGTCTGGCGAACGGTTGGCACGCCCAGCGACTAGCTGCTATGGCTAAACAGACTGGCCGGACTATGGCAGATCTGCACCGTGAACAAATCGCCGGGGCATCGGCGTTCAGTGTACCAGCGGAATGTACCAAGGTGACTGCCACCAAAGTCTTCTATCGCTTCAGCGATGGGTCTGAGACTTACATCCTTACAAACTAGTGAAACGGAGAACCAATCAATGGCTAATCATGACAAGTGGGTCAAGGCAATTGCCGCCTCTGCCCTGACAGAAGAACAGATGGACATCATCGACCGGCTGCAACGTGAGGAACAGCTAGTCAATGCGGCCAAGTCCATGGCCGTGCAGGTAGCCGGGGAGTGCAAGGTACCCGGCTGCACGATTGACCACGCCAAGTTGCCCATATATTGGGTCACGGTCGAGGGCATTGGCCGGGTATACCAGGGCCGCGACTACAACAAGGCACGCTCCATCTACCAGGAGTACTGCTTCAACTCGCGGCAGGAGACGAGTAACCTTGCGGGGCTGGATGTGACGCTGGTAGGCAATGGCATAGAGATCCTCACCTACTTTGCACCCCGGCCATACAACATGGGATAGACATGCAGTAAACTGAGCAGTCAGTACCTGGATAGTTAGTCACTAACGCTACCTATCCAGTGTGCTGGAGGTTCAGACAACATGGCAAAACTAACTCAGTCTGACTTGGTCCATCGGTGGTGTAACCGTGCGGTAACCACTGAAACTGGTGACAAACATGCATCCAACCTATCCACTACTCGCGATGGCAAGGTACTGCTATACGATGGCTCGGTAGTAGGGGTGCATCTGACTATAGGTGGGGTACTAATCACACTCCACGCCGACGGCATTGATACCCCACGCGGGTCACGGTCCAGCCCGTACCGGATTGTCAATGAGATCCACCGTGGTATGCCCACTGACCAGCATCATGCAGTGCGTATATCCAAGCACATCATGGGCTACAACATGCAATGGGTAGACAGGGACGACGACACCGCCACGTTACGTAACCTAGCCGCCCGTTTCACTGCCCACTGGGGCTACTGTGGGCGGGATGACAAGGCGCTGGCACGCATGAAGGCACGCCGTCACCGGGCCATGGTCACTCACCAAGCCGAGGTGGAGGAGCGTGCCCAGATACTGGCTAGGCTGGACACGCTGGCTAATGGCACAGTAGTGGAACTGTCCACCTGTCGTACCGCCTTGCTCGCCAGCAGGTGGACCGACAGCGAGATGGAAGTAGCCAAGGTCTATAGCGATAGATGGGAGGTGATTGACAATGACCGGGTTGCCAAGCACGGCGCATTCGGGCATGTCTCATGGGAGGAACAGCAGCGGCGGCGCAGGCAACGGGATGCCGAACGGGTGGCACGCGAGGAGAAAGAGAAGGAACATTGGACACCGGAACGCATTGCCGAACTCATCCAGCAGTGGAAGGCCGGGTCCAACAGTGCCATGCCATACAGTAGTACGGTGCCACAATGGGTACTCACCCAGGCCAGTGCCACTACCTATCTACGAGTGGTGGGTAACGAGGTCGAGACATCACGTGGCGCACGCATAGGTATCCGGGCAGCGGCACGGCTGCTGCAAATGTGCGACCGCATCTGGGCCAATGGGGTAGACCTGCTCTACAGCTACGACAACCCTGGCCCACAGATTGGACCGTACCAATTGCAACTCATCGACATGGACAAGGTCATCATAGGGTGTCATACTCTACTGCGTACCACCATTGAGGAGTTCAGGCCAGTGTTCATGGAGCACGCACTACGGCTACGCAAGATGGACGCCAGGGAGAATGACATCCTGGCTGATGAACTGCGGCCCATACTGGATACCACCAGCGGCGCAGTTAGTAACTAACTAACCCTAGCTATCTAGGTATCACAAGGAGAACAGATCGTATGGAAAAAACAAATCGACGCACCGCAAGTGCAACAATGGCTGACCCCTTGGCCAAGGCGACAGTAGACACCGTTGCCAAGGTCATTGCCCCAGACGGCACGATCACCGACGTGGAACCAGTCAACGGCAGTGACTTCAAGATCGGGGAACTGTACACCCATACGAAGTCCACCATCGTGCAGATGATCGACATGCCGGACGGTAGGTTGATGTGGATGGACGAGGAAGGGAAGATGAATGGCAAGGAGGAGAACCCCACGGCTACTGCACTGGTGGCCAAGTGGCTACTCCCCGGTGACTACATCGCTGGCCATGCCCTGGTGTGTACGAAACGGATGGTGCGCTAAGTACTTGATTCCAAAGGAGATGTATGGTACAATGATCATCATGAAGAACACTACACCGGGCGTACTGCCCAACTTTTTGGCCGAGCTTGAACTGGTACTGGGCGACAGCCACAACCTGCCGCTCGACCCTGATTGTACTGGTGGTATCACCCCACTAGGTGACAACGAGAAACTCATAGGCACCGTACCAGAAGGGACGACGCGGGTATTGTATCTGGTATCCCGCTACTACGACCTGCTCCATGCCCAGCAGAAGACTGTCTATGAGTTCGCCGCAGACGGCAGCAAAGCCGAGGCCGCTGCTCAGACGTTGGGTACTCTCACCAAGGAACGTGCCGACACCTACCGTGGTATGTTCTGGGCCAGCGTCCACGACCACTACCCGCCAGCTATAGATTGCAGGGGGCTGTCACTGAGACAAGGCTGGGCGCTGACCGAGACCCCTGATGAGGACCACGTCGGCGCATTGCTCCTCAACCTGTTGAAAGGAAGGAGGTGAGGGTATAGAGGTAAGGACTACGCAGTAACAAGCAAGTTCACACCGGTGGTACATGTGGGCAACCTCGCATGTACCACCACCATTATGAAACGCAAGGGAGTATATAAGTTATGGCATTGAAACTAAACAACAAGAGACAACAACCAATCACAACTGATCGAACGGCTGACCGCTCGGCGGAGCTTGAGGGTCGCGGGACCGACAGCGTATGGCATGAGAACATGCTGGCATCACTGCTGGTGGACATGCACCCATCTATACCCACCATCACCAGTATCCGCTACGTGGCATTCGGCGCAGACGCACGTGACGAGGAACGTGAGAAGTTGCTCACCCTCATGGACCAGCCACGCCTACAACTCACTGGCCAACAACTCGCAGTACTCCGGGAGTTAGTAACTAACCGCCGCCACATAATGGTACGGGCACGGGCAGGGACGGGGAAAACCACACTCATTAACGAGTGCATCGCTTGGCTCGTCCTGCTTGCCAGGGCAATGGGACGTCAAGCCCCCAGCTATAGTGCCCTGTCCTACCACCAGCTTGGCATTGAGTTTATGAGAGACAATGGCATCGAGGGCCGGGACATCGGACGCCTCATCGAGCTAGGCAAGTCCAACGCTGGCGGTATATGGGCCATGCTCGATGCACTGGGTATCAAGGCCAACACCAACGACGACCAACTCACCAAGGCACGGGTACGCAAGATGCGTGTCAACCTGCGGCGGTTACTCGGGTACTGCAAGAACGAGTGGCGCACCCCCACCGAGGAGAATGTCAAGGCCCTGTGTGACCGGTACGATGTGACACTGGACAACGGCACCCTGTCCCAGGTATGCGGGGCATTGGATTACCTGCTGGAGATGTCACTGGATCTACGCAAGTGGGGCATAGGGTTCGATGACCAACTCTGGTGGCAGGCCGAGACACATGCCGAGTTGACCACTGCACCATCACTCGTATTCGTCGATGAGTACCAGGATACCAACCAACCCCAGGCCGAGATGGTGAGGAAGTTAGTACTGGCAGGGGCACGGGTGGTGGTGGTAGGTGACGAGAGACAGGCCATCTTCGGATTCCGTGGCGCAGACACCAAGGCCATGGACAACGGGGAGGTACTGCTACGTGGCACAGATGACCGGGGCTTGACTGTCCTGCCACTGACACAGACTCGCCGCTGTTCCGAGATGGTGGTGCGGTTGACACAGGCCATCGTGCCAGACTTCGAATGCCTGCCCGGTACTGCCAAGGGTGGGCTGGGCGTAGTGCAGGACACTGAGCTAATCGCATGGCTCAAGCCCGGTGACGTGGTGCTCTGCCGCAACAACGCCGACTTGGTTGCACTAGCATACAGGTTACTGTCTAAGTCCATCCCCTGCATGATCAAGGGCAGGGATATAGGTGACAAGCTGTGCGACTTGGTTGACGAGGTCAACGGCAAGGACTGGGCCGGGGATGCCTCGTCGTTTGGCCTGTCGCTGCGCGACTGGTACCTAGCCAAGCGCAAGCCACTGCTCATGGAGGGGGATGATGCCGAGCGTCGGCTGGCCGCATTGCAGGATCAGTTTGACTGTCTCAATGTCCTGGCAATGGAGGGCATGGACGCAGGTAAGATCAAGAATACAATACGCTTTGTCTTCGGGGATGGCGCACGCAACGGCAAGGTGACACTAAGTACTGGCCACAAGTTCAAGGGGCTAGAGGTCGAGACCAGTGATAACAGACTGGTACTGCTGCGCCCTGATCGCCTGGGTGTCGCTGGCCGCAACGACGAAGACACCATGCAGGAGTCCAACGTCCTCAACGTCATGCTCACCCGTGCCAAGGGTGGGTTATACTTTGTCCCGTACATTACCAAGAAGGGGCGCGAGGTACAGGTACCCCAGGTACTGGAGTCACGGTGGTTGGAACTAATAGCCGAGACACTGGAGATAACGCAATGACACCACTGCTGGAGATGCTGGAGATCATCTGGCTCTGGTTCCGCATTGCACTGATGCTCATCGTAGCCTTCTTCGCATTCAGTGCGGTGGTGATAGCGGTGAGCATGGCGATTATGGTACTGCTACAGAAGTAAGGAGAATGGAGCTAATGACATGGCAACGCGCACGCGCGATTAAAAGAAGTGGGGGCCGGGTCGCCTACCGCATCAAGTTTGGATCACATCGCGACCCGTGGAGTGAGGTCAAGGATGAGATCAAGGGGCCGATGGGGTTTGGATCTAATGCCATCCTCATTGGCACCGTGGGCAGAGGCGGGATACTGGTACCCAGGGATGCCGAGTGGATGGAGGTGATCGACATGGCCACCGCACCCGTCGTCCCAACCGGCGAAGTGTTAGTCACTAACGCCGGTGCCCCCACCCAGGATGAACTGTTCACTGTGGTACGATATGACCCTGATGGGGTACCCGTGATCAAGCGCGGCAACACTGGTGCTGAGTACCGCCTGTCCAACAAGGAGAACCAATCATGAGATGCGAGAAACGTTACCGCCTGCTCGACGCCAACGCGGAACTCGACCGCTGTGACAACCAAGCCACCCACCACTGCGACAACTGCGACCAGCACGTATGCGAAATGTGCGTCGATCTGTGCGCCACCGACGGCGAACCCTGCGAAGCGGTACTCATTGAAGAACTTGCATAGGGAAATTTATTCTCACATTACAGTTGACATGCGGCGTCAATCGTAGTATCATTCAAGTTGTGGCGCATCAATTTGAAACCCTCGCCGCTGAGGTGGGCATCTCAACACGTCACCTCTACCGCATATTGAACGAGGGTAGTAGACCTAGTGTCAATGTACTGGGTCGCCTATCCGCAGCCATGGGTCTATCCATGGATGAACTACTCGCCGTCATAGACAAGGCGGCAACGACTCAGCTAAGGAAACGCGCCGGTCGAAGTAAGCGTCGTCGGCGTAAAGTTAGTCACTAACCAATACCAATCAAGGAGATTGTATATCGTATGGCAACCGAACAGACCGCAACCGTTAAGAAGAACGTCACCCCCGCCGCCGTTGTGGCGAAGGGAACCCGTGTCGATGTCACCGCAACGCCGCTGGTGATTCAATCAGCACAGCAGATCCCCGTCAAGGACTTGGTATTGCTTGACAACCCTGGCCGCATGGAAGGCGATAACAAACTAGAGATGCTGCGCCACGCCATCGAACAGGCTGGCCAAGTGTTGCAGGCACTGACCATCAGGCCGACAACCGAGGAAGATGGGGAACATTTCGCGGAAGGTAAGTTTGCAATCGTAGACGGTCGCCGCCGCTTCCGCTGCGCGAAATCACTGGGCTTCAAAACTGTACCCGTCATCCTGTGGAACCCCGGCAAGGGCAAGGACCGCATCACCACTGTCCAGGGTGCGATCCTCGCCAACCTCGCCAACCGTAGCCTCACCGCACCCGAGATGCTCAATGCATTCCTCGCCCTGGCCGACGACCTGGACTGGGATGTGAAGGTACCCAAGGCTGGCGAGAAGGGAGTGGGTGCCTGTGGCAAGGACGTGGAGAAGCTGGCTCGATACACCGAGACCAGCAAGGCCACCATCTACCGCACCCTCCGCATGGGTCTCCTCGACAAGGACATCCTGAAGAAAGTCCACAACAAAGAAGTCGGTGCCGATGCCGCCCGTGACATGGGTGGTCTCGCGGCCAGCGGATTCCTCACCGAGGACCAGATCAAGCTGGTATTCGAGGAAGCCTTCGACGCCAATGCCAAGAAGAAGATCGACAACAAGCGCGACCCGAATGCGCCAGACACCAGGACGCCTGATCAGATACGCTTGGACAACCTGGAACGTAAGCGCAAGCTGGCAAAGAAACGCGCGGCCAAGGCCAGCGAGAACGGTGAGGGTGGTGCCGAAGTCGAGGAAGTCGAGGAGGTCATTGCCGTATCCAAGGGTGATCTCAAGAAGGCAGCGATCAAGCTGGAGAAGGAAGGCAAACTCTCCAGCAAGGCGGCGGCAGCGGTGGCTGAGGCGGCGGGTAAGGGTGCGGGTATCAGCGCCGATGCCAAGTCCATGACGCTCAAGCTCAAGCACCTGGACGACCTGTGTGAGGAGTTGATCAACGACGAGAATCCTCACATTGCCAAACTTGGGGCCGCAATGTCCAAGTTCATGGACGGGTCGCTGGTCATGCCCGAAGTGGTCAAGCAGTTCGAGAAGCACTGCCTGCCTGCTGATGACGTGGAATAGGCGGCAGTCAACCAGCTTACCCGCCGTGGCCTAGACAGCGCGGCGGGTTGGACACCGGGGTAGGGTATGGCACAGACGGACAGTGCAGTACCCTGCCCCGGTTGTTAGTCACTAACCAGGAGGAACCAATCACATGGCATTACGCTTCCGTCCTCATGAATCCCTGTCTCATATCACCAAGGTATTGAGACAGTATCTACACCTGCCTGACCCCCAGGTACTCTATGTCGTACTCGGCACCGTCGCAGGCAACCACTTGCCCGGTACCCCAGTGTGGACAATGTTAATAGGCGGTCCCTCTGCCGGTGGATCTACACTGGTCACATCCCTACTGGGCTACACTGGCGTCGATGACGAGATCCTCGTGGAACCAGTACGCAACACCCACCCCATTGATAGTGTCAAAGGTGCGGCGGCATTTCTCTCGGCCTCACCCAAGCGTGACAAGGCACGCGATGCCACAGGTGGGGTATTGCGTGAGATCGGCAACGGTGGGCAAGGCATACTGGTTATGTCTGACTTCACCAACATCCTCAACCTCCGCAACGAACAGCAAGCCGAAGTCATTGCCTGCCTCCGCATGATCTACGATGGGAAGTTCGTTCGCGCCGTGGGCACAGATGGTGCCAAGATCCTCAAGTGGCATGGGAAGGTAGGCTGTATAACCAAATGCACCGGCATCATCGAGTCGCACCACGGTGTCATAGGGGAGATGGGCCAGCGGTTTATTATGTGGCGGTACGCAACAACGCTGGGCCACAGCGAAAACCTCAAAGCCCTCGCCGTTAAGTCCAAGCGGGAGATGGACATAGACATTGCCAAGGCAGTGAGTGATCATCTCAATCAAACCCTGGACATTATCGACAAGGGCAATGTGCCGTTCGAACTGGAGGTCTACGAGAACCAGTGGACGAACTTTGCATCGCAACTCATATGCAGGGCAAGGAGTGTGGTGAAACGTGACAAGTACAAAAGCGACATCATCGAGTTCATCCCCGCACCCGAAGGCCCAATGAGAGTGGCGGGGGAATTTAAGTCCCTGTTCCTGGGTATGCGGGTCGCCGGTGTCGAGGACCAGGATGCACATAGAGTGTTGTCGTCCATGCTATGGGGCAGTCTCCCCGCCATACGGGGCAATGTCATGCAGTGCATCATCGCCGCCATGCGTGCCAAGGGGGCACCGTATCACAAGAATAGGTTCACCAATGAGGATATTGACGCTGGCGTATTAGCCCGTGCCAAGGTAGATGGGTATCGCATGACCAGCCCCCCAACCATACGTAGGAATATGGAAGACATCGAGCACCTGGGTATTATTGAACGGGTCAATGGCATACGCAACAAGCGGGTCGAATGGGTACTCGCCGATGATATCGCAGGACTATGCAGAGAACTGAGAATACTATGAAGGAGAACGAACCAATCATGTCAAAGACAATATCGCAGCATGTCGCCTCATTGGAGGAGGGCTACGCTGAACTGTTACTGGAGAATCGCAAACTCGGCGAGGAGAACCAGTCACTAACCAAGGCCAACCACGAACTGGAGGATCAACAGGGTATTACGCGGCAGGCATTCCAAAACCTCCTGCATGAAAAGGACACCACCATCGCTGGGCTAGATGACATTGTCCAGGAGAAGCTAGCGGAGATCAAGTCCTGTCACGACACCATCCGGTCCAGCAACGAGACGATCAAGGCCAGGGATGGGGTCATCAAGTACAACATGGGCGTGATCGACACGCTGAACGGCAAGATTGTGGAACTGAACATGGCCACACAGGCCAAGGACAAGGCTATCGAGCAACTCAGGGAATGCAATGCCACCCTTGACCACCGGCTGGAACAGCAGGGTCGCCGCACTGCACCAACGGCTACCAGTGTACGCATCGAGGGGTGGGATAAGCAGGACAACATGGTGAGGGCGGGTACCTGTGACTGCGACCACCCCGGCCCGTTCGACAGCAACAACCACTGCGTCAAGTGTGGGCGGTACCACGCACCCAACCCTGGCCTCAAGTTTGGCGAGATCCAACTGGCCAAGCGCATCTACCACAACATCCACTACCCGGCAATACGCGCCCTACTTGGGTACGAGGCGTGCCGGGTACTGGACATCGTGCTGGACCTGGACCAGCCGGGGGTTAGTGACTAACTATGCCACTCATTGCACCAGCACGGCTGGATCTACCCCAGTTCACCTCCTGGCGTGCCCAACAGCCATCTGCGATAATCGAACTCATCGAAGCCCTCACCCCTGTGGAGGATGGGGGTGGGGGCTATGATACTGCGGTACTGCCAGATCAAGCCGGGTTCGGCAAGAGCGGCGTATACCTGGGGCTATCACAGTTAATGCGCCGCTCCGGTAGCATCCGCCGCACCATCATCACCACCTCGTCCCGTGGCCTACAGGATCAGGTAGGTCGTGATGCGTCATTCAGTGAGGACCTCAAAGGCCGTGCCAACTATCCCTGCCAATACAAGGGGTCGCGCAAACCCTACCTCACCTGCAAGGATGGCCCCGACCATGGCTGTACCATCGAGGACAACTGTACCTATGCGACCCGTAAGCGTATCTGCGGCATGGCCCACACGGTAGTCACTAACTACGCCTGCCGCTTGTCCATGTCCCTGTACCCTAATGCCGTGGGTGTGGGCAACTTCGACCTCAGCGTACTGGACGAGGGCCACTTGGTACCCGACGAGATAACCAGGGCGATGGCCGTTGAACTAGATGCCCGTGAACAGGCACGTATCCTCAACGACATCGACGCCCCTACCCCCAAGGCATTGACCAACTGGCGTGACATCGCTGGCAAGTGGTTACAGTGGTACGCCGCCGAGTACTGCGATGAGGAGGGGGTGGGTAATGCTGGCAATACCGTGGACCGTGCCGACCAGGAGACGCACGATCTACGCGATAAGGTGGCACGCATTGCCAAGTGCAGTGGTACCGAGAATTGGTTAACGTATCACCGGGATGGAGATGAGACGTTGTACATGGACGTCATATGGCCGGGGTTATATGCCAAGTCGGCACTCTATCCCACCGGGAAGGTACTGTTAACCAGTGCCACCATCACCGCCAAGTCACTGTCCCAGTTGGGTATACCAGGAGAGAAGGTCTACTGGCGGCGCACTGGTGGGCAGTTTGACCCGCGACGTTGGCCAGCAGTGTGGATCAAGACGTGCCAAGTGAAGCAGTCAATGCCGCACCATGCGAAGACCAAGCTGTTGAATACCATTGACCAGATTATACGTACTCGCGCCGTGGCTGGTGGTCGTAATGGTATCATCATCACGCCCAGCTATGAGTTGGCCAACTGGATCAAGAAGGAGTCAATGCATGGCCCACGTATTGTCGTGCCTACAACCGCTACAACCCGAATGGAAGTGGATCGGTTCAAACTTCCCGCCAACCATAACCGTGGGGTCGTTCTGTGTAGTCCCGCTATCGGCACAGGTTATGACTTCCCAGGGGACACGAGTCGGTGGGTTATTGTTCCTAAAGTGCCGTACACGTATCACGGAGATCCACTGACGAAGGCACGGCAGGAACGTGATGGCCGGTACAGTGATGGGCTGGTGGCACAGGAACTTGCCCAGATGGTTAGCCGTTGTATGCGTGGGCCAGAGGATTGGTGCGAGGTGTTCGTACTGGACGATCTCATCTGGCCATTTCTAAGGAGGAACCAAGACTTGATGGTGGACTGGTTCCCCCTGTATGACCGGGGATCTATCAAGGGGGTGGACTGGTTGCCCAAACTCATGGAGGTGCCGAGTGTCTAGCTACATTGCCTACTGGAGGGCGATAAGTAAACAGGCCGTCCGCATGGGGTACAAGGAACCCATGGTGGTAGGCAAGTCCAGCACCTTCTCGCATAGGGAGGATGCCGAACGCTGGCTCGATGCTAAATGTAATGAGTACCACACCAACCCGGACCACATCGCCGAGGGCGTGTCGTGCATTGGGCAGATCGTTGCAACCACGGCCCCGCCCGTTATCATACGCCATTGTCATGTACAAGTACTGGTGGATACCCGGTGCCCGAAGTGCCACACGTTAGTCACTAACCGGCGGGAAACGTAACGTAAAATTTCCCTTGACACGAACCCACTTTTTTAGTATCATAGTAGAGGTGGCAGTAACTCGCATCTCTATGACAACGCAGGGGTTAGGGGTCACGCCACCCCCCTGTGTGTGGCAATAGGCAATCAACTAAGGAGAGTAACTCAAATGGCATTGAAAGCACGTGTAGAAGATCAGGTACTAGGTGGCGGCTATCAAATCACCGCCGATGACACGGTCTACAAACTGCAAATCGGTGGCGCATTACGCCACTATGAACCCAAGCCGGGTGACAAGAACTTCGACGGCACCCCGGCGCAACCCGCCGACGCCCCGTTCATCTACGTCACCGCTACCCCGGTGAATCCGAAGACCCACAAGCCGATCACCGGGGCCGACTCCCAGACCCAGTACTACCGCGCTGGCTGGGACCTGCAATACTTCGTCCCGGCCAACGTGGTGGATGGCGACCTCGACAAGCTGGCCACCAAGGCCCAGCCCAGCGACAAGGCCCTGGTGGGGTATCGTACTCTCGCCACTCAAAAGGGCGAGGACACCGGCTTCCTCAAGGGCAGCGAGGCCGGGATGTTAATGGCCGCGATCCAGATGGGCGTTGACTTCAACGTCGATTACCTGGACGAGTTGTCGGGCATTGTCTGCACGTTCACCCAGGTGGACACGGGCAAGCTGGACAAAAACAAGAAGGCCAAGCTCCTATCGGTGCCCAGTAAAATACTCGCTGGCCCCGGTGGCGAGTCAGTCAACGGCCAACCCAGCGGCGGCGCAACCGTTGCCGACCTAGTCGAAGAAGAGGAGGTTGCCCCAGTCAAGGCCAAGGTGGCCACCAAGAAGGCAGCGCCGGTCGAGGTCGAGGAAGAGGTCGAGGCTCCCAAGGCTAAGGCCAAGGCTACGGGTGGCAAGGCCAAGGTCGCGCTCACTGCCGAGGCCATTGCTCTCCGTATCGTCGAGGAAACCATCGAGTCCCTGCAAGCCAAGGGCACGGACTTCGATGCCGCGAAGTTGGCCAAGTCCAGCAAACGTAACGCCACCATGGACGACCAGCTTGAGGCCAACCCGGACCTCAACGACGACGTCATGGATCTGCTGGCCAACGTGAAGTGGATCACCAAGCAGATGCCCGTCGAGTAGTTAGTCACTAACAGAAAGCTGAGGGACAGGATGAAAGTAGTACTAGTAGAAACAATACCGACAGTTAACCCTGTCCCTTACTCATACACGCCATACGCCATACGCTCTGGGGGGTGGCACATGAAAGCCGTCCTCCAGGCCATTGGCGAACAGGCCGGGGTGCTCGACCCCTGGGAACGCCCCGCCAGTGGGTGGAGCGAGACCAGCGGCAGTGAGGGCAATGGAGTGGGCGTAACCTGTACCTGGGCCGCGCCCCTCTGGCCACTCATGGGGTTGGCATGGGAGGCAATGATATTACCAGCAACCGCCCCCGAGGGCCATAGTATACCGGAACAATCATACGAGTTCGACTGCGGGGAAACCGTCTACTTCTCCCCCGACTGGGCCGTCAAGCTGGACGCATGGCCCAACGAGAGAGGTGACCTCATTGTCCTGCCAAATGGCAAGCGCGTCCCTTGTCTCGATGAGTGTAAATGCACATGGCGCAGTGCGAATAAGTCAATCGCCGACTGGTGGTTAGCGGTAACCCAGTTGAAATCGTACTGCATGGCAATGGGAGTATTTCGTGGGCGTCTCACCGTGGTCTACGTCAATGGGCATTATGAGAAAAATGTCGTAGGGGTCCCGGTATTGAAACGTCACTGGATCGAGTTCGACCGCTCAGACTTCGATATGCAAGAGGAACTAATAAACGGATGGCTACAAGAACGCGCAACACTACGCAAGGCTTTTCAAGATCATCGGCGGAACAGAGCGATGCGAGGCTAGCCGGTTTCTGGGATGACCAGGAGGATATGCCCAATGAGAAGCCCCGTCTGAAATTAGCCATTGCTGGACTGACCGGCAGTGGCAAGACCCGCATTGCACTCACCGCCGAGGAAGCCATTGGTGCCATACTGGTGGACCCCAATGGCAGGGATACCGTGATGGCGGCACTGCATGGGCGCGGCGAATGGAAAGGTAAACCCCGCCGCATATTCGTACCCAAGGTGGACCTACGTGCGCCACTATTCAATCCCATTCGCCTTGGCCAGCTAATCAAGGAGGCCGAGGCCGCTGTGGCACGTGGCGAGAAGGACCCGACCCAGCTAATCCACAAGGAGCACATGATGCGGGTGCAGTCGGCGATAGGCGAGCTATGCGTGGACGACCGGGTGCGTACCATACTCATCGACGGGGCCAACAAGATCCACCAGTCGGCGTCATTCGCCGAGCATGGCCGCATCGAGAAGGTCATGCAACGTGAACGTGGTGAGATGAATCGCATACTCACTGACATCATGCAGGCCCCGGACCTCGCGGGTAAACATACCATCATCACGGCTGAGGCCGGGTCACGTTACGTTGACGTCAGTAGCCGTGGGCGGGACGGGCAATCGCAAACCAAGTCAGTGGAGACCCAGTTCTTGAAACGTGGCGGCTGGAGTGGACTAGGTGGCACGGTACGGGTCGAGGCGATGTCCATGTTCTGCAACGACAACATGATGGTAGACAGGGCCAACTTCATACTAGAGGACCACTTCGACGGCTTCACCACCAGCGGCAGTGAGTTCTGGAAGCGGGTACGTAAGCGCAACCCAAGGTCCGTGGACAGTTGCGTGGTGGGGGATTTCCTACTCATCCTCCAGCAGTCTAAGGACAACGTCGATCTACTCATAGGTGAGCGGGAATGGTCTGTCTTTGTCAACAAGGAGATTACATTCCCGGAACTATATAGGCGGGTATGGGATAGAGAGTTGGCTGACGATGAGTAACTTTGCCACAACAGTCATTGACCTGTACAACGGCCCAGCGCAGCCGACAGTGGGTCAAATTGCCAAGCAGTTGGGCGTAGGCTACAGTGTCGTCTACCGGGTGCTCAAGATGAAGGGCATCAAACGTCGCCCCAAGGGACCGGCACGTATTGGGTTCCTCAAAGGGAGCAAGAGTGACATGGCGTACCAACTGTTAGTCACTAACCACCACTTGAAACCCGGCGATGTGGGGTATATGTCACAGTCCGACATCGCCGACGCCGTCGGTTGTACGAGAGAGCTAGTCAAAGGAGTATACACCAAGATGAAGGAGAGAGGAATGATCGACGTAACCTGGAGAACCACCGCATGACCAAGATGGCTGCGTGCCACGTATGCAAGACGATAGTAGCCTGTGTCGAGAAGGAGGGCCAGCTACTATACCGCGACCACCTCGCCCCTAATGACGAGGACATGTGCGAGGGGACGTGGGGGGTGGTGGATACAGGCGTGGTAGACCACCAGCCGGTGGAGGCGAAACGTGTCCCGGTTGACTACATCTACCACCAGCTTAATTGGGACTTCATCCACGGCATGGCACGCATTGCCGCCTACGCCAGTGTCAAGTACGGCAGTGTCCAACAATACGCCGACTCCCGCCTCGCCGGTGAGAAGAGTCCTGTCAACCACATGGCGGCGCATCTCAAGCAGTACATCACCGGCGAGAAGCATGACCACTTTCAAACCATGGAGGCGCACCTGTTGGCCATTGCCTACAACGCCATGATGGAATACTACTACTACCAACGCTACGGACGAGAGGACTACAGACTAAATGTTGACCCAAGGGTTGAATAGGCCACTGGCCGAACGGCTCATCGAAACCCCCGCAGGTATTATACACATGTACACCGTGGAGAAACCCGACCACAGCCTGGAGGTGACCGCGACACTTAAGACCAAGGTCACTGTCCACGCCGATGCGCTGCTCATGCATGACAAGATGGGCAGGGAGTTGGTACGCAAGGCCGAGGACACCGCAGTACGCAAGTTGATCTCCACGATACTGTTGCCCCCGCCACTGTTGAGCATTGTGCGGGAATTGAATGTGCTGTGCATGGAATGCCTTGTCACCATGCAGGACACCCCACACCTGGAGGATCTCAAGCTCAAGCGCATGGACCTCACCGACCAGTTGGCCAAGATCCAGGCCATCGTGCGTCAACCATACCTGGAGGGAACCTATGGGCATGACGCTCGACCTGCCGACGATCAGGGTTGACATGCGAGAGGGTAGTAAAACTCTCGTCCCCCTGTTGGAGAACACATGCAATGTCATACAGGTGCCGCAACTCCCAGCGGGGGACTTCATGTGGAGGAGTAGGTTACGCGATGGATCAACAGTCAAGACGCTATGTGAATATAAGACCTTCAGTGATTTCCTCACAAGCAAACGGGATGGACGCCTTCTTGAGCAGGTCGTCGGAATGCTCGAATACGGGGACCGCAATATCCTGCTTATCGAGGGCGACTGGGGACTTGGGCCAAAGGGTCTCGCAGTGGTACGTGGTAAGCCTTGGACAAAACCAGGGGCGAGGTTCACCACCGAGGGGCGGTACCAAGTGCCCTTGACCGGGACGGCACGGCCACCCACGTTTAGTGAACTGTCGGGGTTCCTGTGGGAGTTGCAGTATATTGCAGGGTTCCAGGTATGGCGGTCCATGTCCAAGGACGAGAGCGCCGCACTGCTGGCCCAGGCGTGCAGGCTGGAGTGGAAGTCGTGGAAGGAGCATGACGCACTAGGGGTCGATGGCATAGTGGGGGCCAAGATGGAGAAGGTTACGCCAACCGGTGGCCCACGGTTCATGACCCCCGGTAAGTGTTGGCGCATGGCCGCGCAGATCGATGGGCTAGGTAGCTTGGCGAGTTACACAGAGCATGGGTTCGACACGCCATACGAGATGGTCAACGCCAGCATCGAGTCATGGGAAACGGTACTCCCGGCCAAGCAAAAGTGGAGGGCGCGGGTTATACATAAGTGGTTACGAGAACGGTAGATCTTGAGATTGCGTACCCAGTGGCGAAACTGGAAGACGCCCGAAACGTAAGGCGGCGGTAGCGAACCGCGAACCCTCTGGTCCTAGGCCCTGCGATACCGGCAGGGGGTGTGGGTTCAACTCCCACCTGGGTACGCAAATGTTAGTGACTAACAAAGGAGAATAACAACTATGGCAACCGCATTGTCACTGGTTCAGCAATTCTATCCCAATGTCAAGACCCTGACTGATGGGTCCAAGGACATTGAGATCAACGTAGGCGACAAGGACATAGCCAATGCCCAGCGGCGCAAGCACCCCACATGTGCATTGGCAGTGGCATGTAAACGTGAGTACCAAGTCAAAGGCATTATCGTTGCACTGTCCGTGGCGTACCTCATCACCAAAGATGACGAGGCCATACGGTACATGGTGCCGCAGAGTACCCGTAACGAGATCATCATCTACGACCGCAATGGCGAGTTCGCCCCTGGTTCCTACCACCTCTCCAAGCCGACTGGGTTGGAACGGCTGGGAAGTAAACCGCACCGCGTCAACCCCAACAAGGGCAGTAATGGCAAGACCAAGGGGCGGTACCGTCACCTGACTGAGAACGTGCGATCATTCCACAACCCCGAGTAGTGGGCGACAGTTAGTCACTAACACATGTCCCCCTGGGGACGAAGGAGAACAGAACAATGACAACAATGACAACGAAACAATTGGTTACCGCACATAGCCGATGGTTAGAGGTGATGGTGAATGCGAGACGCCTGCTCAGTAAACCGGGCAAGTGGTCCCGCACCACCTTCAACCTGAACAACCGGGGCCTGCCCTGTGCGATCACAGAGGCGCAACGCTACAGTCTCATTGGCGCCCTGGAGTGGGGCCTCGACGATCCCAATGAGTTATACGCAGTGTGCAGTTACATGTGCCGGTCGCTGGGATTGAAAGGTAATCTCCACGACTGGCACCGGCGGCTGGAGGAGGGCGGCGAAACGGTGGTGCTGGCCGACGTACTCAAGCTATTGAACAAGGCCATCGTGATGACCGAAAGGACGATCATCGACAATGACTGATAACAAGCTGGCCGACAACAAGCTGTTGTGGTACGCCTGGATCAAGGGCCTCGCCGACATCGTTATCCACCTGCTATGGATCACGGCATTGACCACCTATCTCATGCCCCTGCTGTGGGAAGTACACAAGGCCATCAACATACATGGTGCGAGGTAATGGATATGGAACGCAGCAATCAAGACTGGATTAGTAATATGCGCGTGACAGAGGATCTATTTGACGAGCACCACTCTGTCGAGGGGGAGACCGGCATCTCCATGGACGTCAACGGCAAGTACTGGTTCTGGGACTACACCGGCGAGGATGGCTACGGGCCGTTCGACACCCTGCCGGAATGCCGCCGGTCCATGGCCAACTACGACAGTACCATCGAGTAGACCATGGCGGTAGACTTTTGGCCGTATCTAACCAGGGGGGTGGGCGCACGTTGCAGTCAATGCATCGCTAGCCTCGACCCCAGCCAGTACAGTCACGTCGTCCCGCCCTGTGGGCCAGCCGATGCAGATGTCGTACTCGTTGGCGAGGCCCCCGGTGGGCAGGAGCGGGACGAGCCATTCCAGGGGAATGCAGGTATGGAACTAGATAACCACTACCTGCCCCTGGCCAAGTTGACCCGTGACGAGGTATACATCACTAACGTGTGTAAGTGCCGCCCACCGTCGAACCGCACCCCCAACGTGAAGGAAATAGGTGCGTGCTCGATGCACTTCCTGGCGCGTGAGTTAGACCGCCTGTCACCCAGGTTGGTCGTACTTATGGGCGGCACTGCATCTAGTATAGTGGACGGCAACCCCGTAGACCTGGAGAGTGATCATGGGCGGCATTACCACGGGACGATACTGGGCAGGGGGCCGTATGACATCATGCCCACCTATCACCCGGCACTGGGGTTGCATGTGTCGAATCGTATCGACGCCATCGAGGAGGGGTTTAGCAATGTCGGCAAGTGGTTGGCCGGTAGGTATAGTGAGCCGGTCGATGAGTGGGCCGGTGAGGAGGAGTATGTATATCTAGAGGATTGGGACGGTGGGCACAAGGGGAATCGCCCGGTGTTCATCGACAGTGAGAGCGAGTATGGGGCATTGTACTCATGGCAATTCACCCAGGTGCCGGGGGTGGGGGTGATGGTCCAGGAGCATGGGGACTCGACCCAACGCATTGACAGCAAGAGGAGGTATTTGCAAAGGCTACTCAACGAGTGCAAGGTGCTGGTGATGCAAAATGCTATCGTCGAGGTGGCGGCATTTAGAGCACTGGGCATACACGTGGACTGGGCCAAGGTAACAGATACAATGCAGATCGCCTACAGGCGTGCGATGTCACAAGGTCTCAAGCCACTGGCACGCAGGCATTGCGGCATGAAGATGCAGTCATACATGGAGGTAACCAACCAAGCTAGTAAACGCAAAGTCAAGGAGTGGATAGTGGAGGTAGTTGATCACCTGCCGCAGTTAGTCACTAACCGGATCAGCGACAAGACCGGCAAGTACTTGAAGCCTAAGAGAAGTGAGAACCCCATGGTGGCAGTACTCGATGGGATACTGCGATCCATGACCACGAATCCCAAGTACGACCCATGGAAACGCTGGCGAGAACACAAGGAGGAACTACCGGCGGCAGCGACACAGGCCGCGATAGAGACAAAGAAGAAGCAATGGTACTGGCGGGAGTGGCTGTTGGATCACGTAGGTAGTGACATGCCACAACGGGGACTGCGACACGTAGACCCAGTGCTCGCCAAATGGTACGCCTGCCGGGACGCCGACGCAACCTGCCGGGTGTACTACACGATAGGCAAGGACTTAGACAGTCTATGGAAAGTGAGAGAGTATGACTGGAACGCGCGGTAGATCAATCCGCCAAATGGTGGCCACAGTAAATGCCAGTAGCACCGTACCACCACCATCACCAACACGTAAGGGCCGCCCCATAGGTACACGTCTCGTCCACCCGGATGACATAGAGATACGCTGGCTATCACTGGAGGTCGCCCAGTTTGCCACCCGTGCAGTGGAACGTATGGGGTCAATAGCGTCACTGTCTCGCCTCACACGGGTACACGTGACCACCATATCTCGAATGCTAGACGGGGAGTTGGTCAACCTGCGGGTCATGGGCCTGATTGCCAACAGGTTGGGGATTAAGTTTAAGTTAGTAGAAAGCGAGAAACAATGACTGGAACAACCGATGACATAGTAATCACAATGGCCGACATCAAGCAGGCGTCCATCAACCGGGCCGACATGACCAAGGCCACCTACGTCAAGGTAACCATGGGCCTGGAGTTGTACCTCATGGACGTTATGCTCAGGATGGCGGACTCCAAGAACAAGACCGACCTGTTCGCTGTACTGCATACGTTCTTTGAGATAGGGATACAGGCGGGGATAGATGCGGAGCGCAAACGTATCCATGACGCCGTTGCCGCTGCCGACGAGGTAGATGCGGCGGCGTTTGACGACATGGTAGACTAGAGTTAAGTAGTTCATTCTAAAGGAGAAACCAATCACATGGCCAACAAAAAGCCATTCATCACAGAAGAACCTGTCCGCACCCTGGAGGTACTAGCCCAACCCAAGGTCGCATTAGCCACAGCCAAGGAAATGGAGTCACTCATCCGTGAGCGCCAGGGCTACAAAGCCCAGGAGAAAGTGGCACTTGGTCTCATTGCCAAGATCAACCCGGTCATCTACTCGCACATGGCACGCATGGAGGATGGGGTCCAGATACACGTCACTGACTCCCGACTACCAGAAGGTAAGGTCTGGCGTGCGGTCCTTGGTGGGGCCACTCGTACCACGGTCAACCTCGCCGCGCTCAAGGTGTCCATGTTAGCCCATGGGATACAGCCTGCCAAGATCGACAACATATTGGATTATGAAGTGCAGGTCGTTGACGAGGAGACAGGTAAGCTGACCCTGACTCAAGTGGTTAAGACGTCTACTAGCGACAGTGTCAACATCCGCATGGTCAACGCCGGTTAGTCACTAACAGTTCGCTGGATGTACGCCAGCGCGGGGGCGGTGAGATAAGCCATGTTAAGGGTGGCCGTCGTCCCATTACCCTTATAGCCATAGGAGAACCAACCACATGATGGAAAAGATCTATATCTGGGTCGCTTGGCACTTACCACGTACCCTGGTCAAGTGGTGCGCCGTGCGTGTCGGTGCCCATGCCACAGTCGGCAGGTACAGCGGCCAAGTAGTACCTGACTTGAAATTTATGGATGCATTGGAGAGATGGTAATGGACGATAGAGAAATACTCAATCGCATCCGCGAGGCCATCGCCGCCATGGATGGGGTGAATCTGGCGCTGAACACCATGGAACAACGCAAGATCTACCGGCGTATCCAGGATGCCAGTGACTCGCTGGTCGAGGTGCGCGAGGAACTGCAAGTCCGCATTACAGTACAGGCCAACGCACGCAAGGCTATCGAAAGGATGTCCCAATGAAACCCACCCCCTGGCTAGCTGTGATCACCGTCATCTCCTGGGTCCTGCTACTCATGGCCATCTCCACCAACGCCGTCCAAACCGCACGCCTCAACCGCCTGGAGGAAGGTCTCAAGGCCGTGGCTGAAGACATGGTCAAGCTGGATGTGGCGCTCCAGACCATCAATGCCCGTATTACCAAGATGCAAGGAGGTGAGAGACTATGACACCAGCAGAAAAAGCCCACTTGGCCCAGGTTGCGGCATATGGGGTCAAGCCAACCAATGCACTATTCCCTGTGATAGGCGACATGTTCAACGCCCACTGGGAACGCTGTGATGCACTACTAGTCACCACCAATGCCCACAAGCGCACAGATCAAAGCATCGTCATGGGCAGGGGTGCGGCGAAACAACTGGCATTGAAGATTGACGGTATAGATGTCGATCTCGGTCGCCAGATAGAGCACTTGAAACCCTATGGCATAGTGTGGTCGAAGTTCGAGATCGAGGACGGCGACTGGGTCGTGCCCAACATTGGGGCATTCCAGGTGAAGCGGTCATTCAAGGACAAGGCATCACTGGATCTCATTGAACGTAGCTGCGTCATGCTCGACCGCTGGTGCCGCGCCCACCCCAAGGCCAAGGTGCGCCTCAACTATCCTGGCATTGGCAACGGGGGTCTCAGTGAAGATGAGGTGCGCCCAATACTAGAGGAGTGCTTGAACATGAAACAGGTCTCTATCTGGAAATGCCCAGTGGTGGAAGTTAGTGACTAACATGGACATCTCTATCCCCTACCTCACTGGCGTATTCATCCTGGGCTTCATCCTGGGGTTCATCATTGGCCGGGAGTGGCGCGACTAGTTATGTATATCCCATCGCGAGTCCGCCACCCCAGCTTTGCCAACACCCAGGCGCTCGACCGTCTCCCTATGCCCACAATCGAAGACATGATGCGCCTGGGGGTGGCAATTGATGTCCCCTACCTTAGCACATTAGCTGAGGAAATGCGTGATACTATGGAGGATCTCTCGGCTAGGGTCCGGCGACGGGTTCCGCACGACAAGCTAGCAGAGTTTCTCGGCAACGACGTTGATGACACCGGCGACGATGCTGAGACTGCGGGGGAGGTGAGTAACGAGTCGGTATCGGTAGCCAGCCGGTTCAAGGTCACCTCCCCCGAACAGGTGGCATGGTTTCTATTCGACACCCTAGGCATAGGCAGGGGTAAGGAGTTAGTCACTACCCCGGATGGGTCACGCATATCCACAGGTAAGAAACAATTAGAAGCACTCAAGGCCGAGCATGAAGCGATTCAGGAGATACTAGCTTTCAGGGAAGTTCATAAGCTATACACCACCTATGTCCTCAAACTTCCGCGGATCGCCCGACACCATCCTAAAGGCCGTCATTGTCCTGTATGCGGTCATACTCATCGTGAGTCTAGTAATAGAGTTCACTCGACCATAGTAGCGACACGCACCGACACTGGTAGACTAGCTGGACGTCGCCCCAACCTGATGAACATCCCCATTAGATCCCCCATGGGGGCAAGAGTGCGTGCGGCGTTTGTGCCCAGCTACGGCATGTCCATGGTGGGCGCAGACTATAGCCAAATAGAACTACGTATCCTCGCCAGCGAGTCTGCCGACCCGTTCATGATGCAGTGCTTCATAGATGGCCGCGACATACATGCGGAGTCCACCCTTGAAGCGATGGGCATTCGAGACAAGGTGGCCTTCGACCCGAAGTCCAAGGCCATCTACGCCATTACCCCTGGTGCCACTATCCCCACCATACAGGAGTTCATGACGATGCGTGCCGGGATGAAGAACGCCAACTTCGGCATCGTCTACGGCATCACCTGGATGGGGTTGCAGGCCCAGCTTGTCCTCATTGGCATCTACTGGTCTAAGGAGCAGACCATCGCGTTCATCGAGGAAACATGGCACAAAGTGTTCGCCGCCATCCGGCCCTACATGCGGGAGCAGGAGTATCGCGCGCGTAAGTACGGCTTCACCTGGGACTTGATGGGTAGTGTGCGGTACATCCATGGTATACGCAGTGCTGTGAAACGAGTAGTAGCCGAGAGCGTCAGGCAGGCGGGTAATATGCCGATTCAATCTGCCGGTTCCGCATTCCTCAAGATTGCCATGTGGACGTTGCGCGGGGTCTACGAACGGTTCCGCGATGACGGGTACGAGGTGAATTTTCTGATGCCGGTTCATGACGAGATTGTATCAGAGTGCGATACAGCTATAGCCGAGGAGTTGAAGGCCGCAACCGTGGAGTGTATGGCCAGGGTCAACGACTACACCCAGTTACTCGTCCCGGTCGCCGCTGAGGGCAAGGTGACCAGCCGGTGGACGAAGTAGCAGTTAGTAACTAACAAAAAGGGCGGCTGGGCAAGTGGGCAATATGAGGGAAACCACCAGCCAGCCGCCCGTGGCGTAGTTGTTAAGAATCACCCTGGAGAGGTGACCACCCCATGTGGGGTGAACGTGATGAGATTGGTCTATACTACACTACTCGGCGGCGTTTGGCAAGGTAGAGGCCAATGAGACCAACACCCAGCATCGCATATGTCGCAGGCTCGGGCACCACCTCGCACTCCGCGCCCACGCAAAACGGGTCCACCCCAGGTCCAGCATAGAACTGGTCAATGAGGGAAATGGTTGCGTAGCCAAGTCCTTCACTATCACTACCAACTAGAAATATATCCTTGGTGATCTTCAGGTTGGTATATGCACCGTCGAGGAGGGCGACATCCTGGAGCGGTCCACTCGGCGCATCGACCTGTGCCTGCCCCGCAATATGGAGGAACGGCACCGTGGCAATAATAGTCTCCACCACCTGGGCAAAGGACTGGTCACCGACTACCGCCCCGTTAAACAGCAACCCCACCCCGCCGATAGCCAGCGTTGACTGGAGGTTGTACGAGATGAGGAAGTCGGCACTGGCGAAACCCCCGTTACTAAGGGCGGTGAAGCCTCCCGCGAAGTGGATCTTATTCCCCACCAGCGTGACATCAATGCCAGACGCATCCAGGGGGGCACATACGCCAATCCCGCCACAGGTGCGCGTGAACTCAAAGTCGTCGAGCGTGATGTTGGCATTCGACAACGACCCCCCGGCGACGAGAGTAGACAGCAGGGTCGCTCCCAGGTTGACACTGGCTAGTACCAGCATCGAAAATACAAGCATGATTCGTTTCATGTGCATCCCTTCTTACCGCTGGCAGGGATGTAGAACGTTCAGTATCTCCCGGCCAGCGGTCCATCAACTATACCACAGCGGTTAGTCACTAACCCTCGCCTACCGGTACGCCGCCTCGACCTGCGCCATAACCCCCTGCCAGTAGTTGACACGCTCATCGGGATCAAGTTTCCCACTCGCACTCGACTGTGTACTCAGCCAATGACTCGCCGCATCCATGCGCTCCTTGATCACTTCCTTCCTGGTCGCCGGGTCAAGCGTGGCATAGTCCGGGTCATCCAATAGCGACTGCAAGTGAGCACTGTACATTACGCCCTTGACCTTCTGCCGCAATGCCAACACCTCCTGGGTATCGCCCTCCTGGATAGTCACTGGCGGCACGCTGGTACGATTCTGCCGCAGCATCTCCTCCTGGGCAGGGCTAAGTTGACCAGCCAGTTCCTTATACGTCTCGTCCTGCTGCCGCCGCACGTCGTCCCTATCCAGCGTATCCAGCCTGCCGCCGCGCCCCGCTAGAAACCTGTTCTCCAACCCGGTGGCGAACGACAACCCACCCGGCTTCCCACTAGGTTCCCGCCCAAATAGTTGCCCCACTCCCTGCACAGCATAGTCTGCGACATTCAATCCCAGCGGTATGCCCTGTCCGCCTAGTGACGTAATTGCCCCCTGGAGGTATGCTGGCGATCCGCCCCCGGCCCGTGCCAATGCCGTCACTGCCCTGCTCGTATCCTTGTCCACCTGATACTCAGACGGTAACTTCTCCAGGTCCTTGCGTACAAATGGCCGTCCGCTAAACTGGTGTACCCCACTAGTAATGTCTGTAACTGCCTTGAATACCTGCGGCGCAACCTTGTTCCCCACCCCGGTCAGCACATCCAGCGGACCCTCCACCTTGGGCAGTAGCTTGTGGTCGTACTCGGGGCCAAGCTGGGGAGTGAAGTCGTTGGCCTTGGTGTCAAACCCCATTTGTTGCGCGATGCTATTGAACGTATCAGGCGCATACCGCCACGCCTGCTCTATAGCGTAACGTGTCGCCCGTACCAGTGGCGAATACTGCCCGGGTATGGGCCACTTGAGCATCTGCCGCGACCCATTCTCGTCCACCACCCCCGGTCTCACCACACTCCAGTTGTCGTCCAGGTTGTGCTCCTGGGCGTCGAGGTAAGCCTCCTGTCTATCCTTGTTGGACAGGTTGTAGATAGTGGTAGCAATAGTTGGCATCACGACATAGGACGCCACACGCAGTGCAAACTGTTCTGGATTCGTGCGTGCCGCTTCCACTGAGGATGCAATGTTCTGTATCCCGGCATTGAGATACGGGGTCACCGCATTCCAGTTCTGCATCTCACTGCCGCTTTGCCTGTAGTTGGCCATCTGGTTACGGGCCGCATCCAGCCCAGCAATGTTAGCCTGTTGCCTACTCATCCCCTTAGCCAATGCTTGGTCGCGCACCGTAGTGTATACGCGCAGTCGTCCCATTAGCTCGGTCTTAGCCGCCATGTCCTCGACAGCGGCAATGAACTGCGATCCCGCCGCCCTCTTGTTCTCCCACGCATACTTGGCGATAGCCTTGGTCTTAGCCTTGGCACCCTCGCGGGACCGGGCCACCTCCCATTTGATTTGAGGCAGTGGGTTATCCCGGTACGCCTCAATGCTGGTGAACGCGCCACCGTGGGAGCGCAACTCAGCGAGGTCAGCGGAGTGCTTGCCTACCGTATCCTTGACCACATCCCACGTCGCACTGAGCGGCTTCTTGTACAGGGTGCTAAACCCAGTGTTCATCACATTAGTCCCAATGTCCATGGCGAGGTTGCCCATTTGGAATAATGGGTTGGCCGCGCCTGTCGCAGTGCCACGCAGTACCCGGGCAAATCCCCGCGCAAACTCCAGCAGGCCCCCCATTTGATTAGGCTTGAGATTGCGTGCGGCGGCGGCGATAAGGGGATCGACCTTGAGGGTAACTGGTTCGCCATTCTCCAGGAACGTAATGCTATTGGTCTCGTCCAGCTTGTTCTTGCCAGTATACTTACCCGCCTTGACATCCTCGGGCTTGACCCGTTCAATAAACCCCTCCCACCCCTGGTACTCCTTGGAGACGCGGTACAGTTCCTTGCCTACAGTGTTACGCCTCGCTTCCTTGGTGTTGTGGAACGTCTTGGTGACCAGCGACTTCCACATGTCCTCGATAGGCGCATCACTATCGCCACCAAGTATACGTACACTACGCTGTTGGGCGAGATGCCCAGTGGGTTGACTACTACCCCACTCCACGTTGCTGTTGATGTCGTCCATGATGCGGCCAACAGGTACATAGTCGGGGTACATGCGAACGAGGGTATCCCGCAACTCTGGCCGCAGCCGCCCATCGGCAACAGACTCGTCTAGCATTGACCTAAAGTATGCCTGTATATCGTCCACTATCGGCTGGTGATATTTCTTCCCCTGCGTAATCTCCCTCTCCAGCGTCTCCAGTGGCCGCTTGTAATGCTCACCCACGGCACCCGTCGCCAGCCCCTCCCGGTACTTGGTCATGCCCAGTATCGCCATATGGTTGTTACGCATCATGCGTGCATTGACGTCACCAGCGTCGGCGGCTTTGTCAATGGCAGCATAGGTGTCGCCACTGGGTTTCGCGGTCACTGCCCCAGCCTTCTCCTCGTCAACTAGGCGTTTCCATTCCTTCTTGCCCTGCGTGTTGATCTCTACTTGTCTCTCCTGCAATGCCTGGGCATAGATGCCAGCGTGCTCCATCTTGGTCTGCGCGTCATTGCCATCGAGACCCTTGAGGTGCTTGTTGATAATCCCTTTGATCACACCCCGGGTACGGGTCTCGGCTTCTTCATTAGCCGCAGTGGAGTCATCGAATATCACCCGCGCCTTGTCCCCCGGTAATGGCGTCTCCCCGGTCTTCTTGGCAATGCGGTTCTGGATCGTCTGCACGGCCCGTGTCGTAGATACCCGCCGCGACACAAACTTATCCAGGGCCGCTTGATTGAATACCCGCTTCGCCCAGCTTTGTTTCCCCGCTTTTGCCGCCGCCTCACGCTCTGCGACAGATGCACCCATGACGCGGTTGTATTCTGCGTCAGTCGCCCACGGGGAGTTGGACGGTCGCGGTATGGGTCGCCCATTGGCATCAGTGGGGGTATTGAGATGGTCCCAGAGTTTGCGTGCCTGCTCACTGGCGTATTGCGACCCCAGGAATCCCATTGAATGTGGGCTGGCATCGCTGGATTCAAGGGCACCTAGACTAAACCCCTGCTTGCCCCGGTTAGTGACTAACTCACCCTCCCCCTCACCTTTACGCGCCCTCAACGGCGACTCTACTGGGGCGGGGGTTCCTGGGGCAATGTCTCCCCCTGCGGGGCGTCCAGGTCCTGGCCCTCCTTCCCCCACGACTGGAGTAGACTCTGGCGGAACGCCTCGTCCGGGTCCTCCCCTAGCAGCCTTGCCTTTTCTGCCGCCAGTTGCGCCCGGTTGAAGTTGTTGATCGCCTCCTCGTCCCACCCCGGCGGGGCCGACATCACCCGGGGGCTGCGTGGTGCGCTGGGCTGCGAGGGCTGCGGTTGCGTCTGCTTCCTTGGCGGCGAGGGCCGCAGACTCCCTGGCCTCTGCTGCGGTTGCGACTTCGGCGGCTGATTTGCCACGTTGGAATACCTCCCTTGTATCCGGTTTCAGTAGGGTGAACTCGTTGATGGCAGTAGTCCCACCGGCACTTTCTATAGCGTCCCGGTACATTTCCACCAGTGTCAGGTTCTGCCGTATGGACAGCTTGAGATCCCTGTTGGACATGGCCTTGGCGGTGATCTCATCAAATGCGTCACTATCGGTATAGCCGGGGTCGAGGTTCTTCCTGGCCGCTTGATACTCCGGGGAGCTGGTGATCGTCTTGACATCATCCGGGTTGATCTTGACCTTGTTCTGGCCCCCGTGCGCCCACTCCTCGTAGACGGTGTCACGTAGCCCCTTGAATACCTTCCCTTCCTTGGCCACTGCGAGTTTCAGCGACTCGCCATGGCCAATCGTATCCCACGCATCGGCGATGCTTGTCGCAAAATCCACCACTGCGTTCTTGGCCTTGGGGGACAGGCCATTCATCATGTGGAACCGTTCCATCAGCCGGTCCTGGATCATGTCGCGGCCATGGGGCTTGATGTTGGCACCATGCGTGGTGGAGTCTATCATATTGCCGCCGAACAGGGAGTCAATCACATCCATAGCCTCCCGGTTCACATACAGGGTATTGGTGTGGCCAGGACGTTTCTTGAACTGCGTCTTGACATCTTGCAGCACCTCATCAGTAAACTGTAGTGTCTCCTCGGGGTTGAGCATCGGCCCATTCCGGCCACCGTTGATGCCAAGTGGGTCGAGTGGGTCCCAGCCTGATTTCTTGGCCCTGGCCTGGGATGCCTTGGCAAGCCGCTCGGCCTCCGCGAGTAGTTGCTGCAACTCGGCGAGTAACGCCTGGGACTCGGGGTCGCGCAGTGCCGCAAGTTGATTGGCCACATCGTAGGCGTTGGTCAGGGTGGAGTTGCGCTGTACGACATCGCCATCACCGCTAGCGTCTACTTTTTTTTTTACCTGTCCGCCTTTGCCCACCAGCATGGATGGGGTTTTAGTGGGGGGAACAAAGTTGGGGTCGGCGAACTTGGCCTTGGTACGTTCAGCGAGGAGACGGCGGCGTCGCTCGGCACCCCCCACTGGGGCATTGGCGGTCTCAGTATCACCCTGTGGCCGGTCAATGTCCTCGATAATCATGCCCTCTGGGGTAGTGGGCGCAGGCCGGTTAGTCACTAACCCAATATCCCGTGGGTCTACTGGGGTCTCGCCTACCCCGGGCGCGGCCTCACGTCCACCCGTCAAGTCCAGCATCTCCTGCTGTTGCGTGGGCGAGAGGGTGCCATCAACCGGGGCTAGTGGTGGCGGTGGTTCCATCGCACCCCTACCAGTCACACGGGGCGCAGGCTGTGGGCCAAATGGCTGTGGCTCTGCACCCACGGGACGAGGCAATGGTGATGCCGCCCCATATGGCAAATCCGGTGTGGTTGGCCGCAGCGACATAGGCAACCCAGTACCAGTGCGGGGAGCTAATGGTGGCCAGGGACTGGGCGGGACGGCACGGCCAAATGGACTGTCGGGCGTGGGCAACCCCGTGGGCAATGGTGCTGGTGGCGCTGGTGGGGCTTCCCGCAGGTTGGGCGGCAGTGGCGGTGCCGGGGTCGTGCCGGGGGGTACACCGGGTGGTACATACCCAGTATCACTCCCCGCTGGCCCCCGCTGGCCAAGGTTGCCGGTCCCGATCTCCATGCTGGGTACTGCCCCTACATCTGCTGGGCTACCCAACATGCCAACACGCGGCGGCGGCTGGTAGAAGCTGGCAATATCAACTGGTTGCCCGGGACGGGGCCGGTCCTTGTCGCGGTAGAAGTCGTTGGTCAGCGTCCCCGGCCCACCACCCTGATCCACTGGCGGACGTGGTGTCCCGGGGAAGAAGCCCCCCATTAGATCCGGTGCCGGTCGTGCCGGTGCTGGCGTGGCGGTCTCGAACCCGCCGATGAGATCCGCTGGCAGCGGTGCCGGTGTAGTACCCGGGGTCGGCCCCGGTGCAGGTTCTGGACCAACCAGTGGCCCCCGTGGTGGCGGGAGCGTCCCTGTCTCGATACCCGGTACCGGCCCCGTGCCGTAATCTGGCGGCGGTGGCCACACGCCTGGGGCTGGGCCAGTTTCTGGTATCGGTGGGCCGAGTGGACGGCCAAGCGGCGGCACCGCACCAGTGGTCACATCGGGGGGAGTGGTCCCAAGTGCCGCACCCATGTCGGCGGCTGGACGGGGCGTGGCAATCCCCGGCATGACTCCCTGTGGGCCTTTGGGCTGGACAATATCCTGCATACCGAATGCCGCTGGCTTGGGTACCGTATCGGTCATGGTTGCGGCGTCTGGGCGGCTGGGGGCACCACCAGCGTGGCCAGTGGCCGGTGCGGGGCCAGCGGGGCCAGGGGTGGCGAGTCCGGCGGCAGTGGCGGCAGCAGTGGGTCCGGCACCCGGTCCAGGCTGTGCCATCGGTGGCTTGCCATGCATGAGTGTCGCCAGGAGCCATTGAATACCCGCGCCCTGGACCTCCTGCCCGGGGGCGGCACCAATGTAGCCGAGACCAGCTTGTACTGCACTGTTGATGAGACGCCGATCAACAAGTTTACCGGCGACCGCATCGCTGAGTACGCCAATGACGCCCTGCACCCCGGTCTCTGCCAATGCGCCCCGCTGCCCCTTGACCCGCTCCTCCTCGGGGGTGAGCCATGTACGGGCACCTTCGGCCAAGCCCTGTGCCGTACCACTAGTCAACGCCCGGGTAAGCAACTTCGCGGGTGCGACTATCTTTTGGGCGGCACCCACCGCGCCTAGTCCAGGGATCGCACCAGGGGCGATACTACCTGCTAATTCTGCTGCCTGGGTACCGAACGTAGGATTATTGGGGTCGCCACCAGATGCCCATTGACCAGCGGCTTTCAAGGCAGGGCCAACGACACGGTCAGTGCGATCCCCACCAACCACGCCAGCGGCTTTGGCATAGGCTTCGTTGCCCAGGTTGGCCAGATCGCCCACGCCTTTGAGTGCGCCACCAACGACGCCACGGGCAGTTTCAATTGGCGAATCCACCAGGGAGTACTTGAGGCGGTCAAGGTAATCGTTGACGCCACCGGGCAACCACGACCCGCCAGCTTCACGCCCTGCCCGTACTAGGTCCTGTCCCGGGATGGGAGTGACGGCGGCGGCAGGTGGCGGCGGGATCATTGCCGCTGGTCCACCCCGTCCCATGATGGATCTCTCTGCGGCCTCGCCGGGAGTGACGACTTCTCCAAATGACTTGGGGTCGAACTGCTTGGCGTTAGTGACTAACTCCGCATCGGTGAAGTCCTTTAGATCCCCATTGACGTCGGCCTTGCGTAGCCGTGTGATCAAGTTCTCGTAGGTTTCCGCTGGCATTTAGTTCCACCCGCCCTTCTGTGACTTCGCCTTCAACGCCGCCTCTTTGCGTTCCTTCACCATCTTGGCCATGGACTGCACTGCTGCTGCTGCCGCCGGGTCTAGCTTCGCCGCCTCTTCTTCCTTCTTCTTATTCGCCGCCCCGGTCCTGTCCTTTATGCTGTCGAGCTTCGGCGGTCCACTCGTCTTCCTGGCCTGATTCTGCTCCTGCCATGCCTGCATCAGGCTGTTCTGCCAGTCCACATCACGCACTTGTGTATACCCGGTCTTGTCCAATTCGCCGTTCATCGCGGCGGCAATGTACTTCTGGTAATCGACGACGCCGTCCTTGCCCGTGAACTGCCTGACGTGCCTCTGGGTGAGTTCGGAGATACCCTTCCCTTTGACGGTCTCGCCCAGCGGCATTTGCAATACGGTCTGCTGCGGCGGGGTGACCCTCTGGGCAAGGTTACCAGCTTCGAGTAATTGCTTGGTCTGCCTTGCACGTTCAGCCGGGTCCTCTATGTTACCTATCCGCCACGCCTGGGCAAGTGCGCCAGTGCCACCCATAACCTTGGGGTCCATGTTGTTCATGGCACGCCACGCCGCTGTTGACTGCTCTGCGGTGAGTGGGCCACCGTTTAACTGCTCGTAGATGTACATGGCGCGCACATTGGCGTTGATCTTGGTCTCGGCGGCGTCTGGCGCGTATGTCTTGGCAGTCGTCTCAACCTTGATGGGCAGGCCCGTGCGTGGGTCGCGCCGTACTATGGTCGTGCCCTCCGGGGCGTTATGCAATGCGGTGCGCTTGTCCCAGTCTTCGGTTGCGGCCCGTTGGACAGCAGCCTCAGCAGTTTTTAGTGACGCCGGGCCGGTGAACTCCAGCATGTTACGGGAAGCAGCCTGCAAGTTGCCGCCCTGGCTGTATTCCTTGTAGCCCTCACCGTATTTTTTGTATATATCAGCCTCTGTGTCCGCGCCCTTGCGTGCCGCCTCTTCCTGTGCAGCAAGTTGACCAAGTACCGACGTCGCATAGTTGGCCCGGGTAGCCCGGTCCTGGTCCTTGATGCCCTGGTAGGCGACGTTGCCTTGAGCAAATGCGCGTGCCGCATCCTTGAAATCATTACCTGTCCCCGGTTGCGAGGCAGAGGCAAAGGCGGCGGCGATCATGTTCGACATCTTCTCAGACCGTGACATGCCCGGGTAGGGGCGTAGCTTTTGATACAGTGCGACACGATCCTGTGGCGGTTGCAGCCGCCGTGCCGGGGCCGGTGGAACAGTGGAGGGTAACGCTGGTGTACGTAAGGCTGGCACAATGGAACCCAGTGCGCCTGTGGGGGACGTAAGTTGGCCGCTGGACTTGGGGATGGCCATGGGTGGACCGGCGGGAGTGGCAGGCGGTGCGGGGGTTGGCGTAGTATCTGGTACCCCTAGTGGCCCACCCATGTAGATGCCCTCATCTTTACCGGCACCGGCGGGGGGTGGCCTATTGATGCCCTCGTCCCTGCCCTTGTCCTGGGCCTCGCGGTAAATGCCTGGGTCAACGTTGGACTGGGACCTAGCCTGTTGATCACTCACTAAGGTCTTGGGTGGGGTGGCATTGGGGGTCCCGCCCCAGCCGCCCATGGGATCGGGGGTGCCATCGGCAGTGGTGGATGTTGCGCCCCCCTGCACCTCCCCGCCCCAGCCGCCGTACTTCTCGACGAATGACGGTGGCACTTGCGAGGCCCCGGGGGAGTTAGGACCCATCTCGCTGGCTAGCTTGGCCGCAGCATCGCCACCACCAGCGGTACCGGGTGAGCCTACTGGGGATACTGCTGGTGTTGGTGCCGCCGCTGGTGTCGCTGGGGTCGCCCCATTACCATATCCACTGTAGTCGATGTTCTGGCCAAAGCCACCCGGGTAAGTGGGATCGTCGCTGTTGACAAACATCTGCGGGTAGAGTTGGCGCATCTTAAACGCCTTCTCGTCATCCGATAATACGCCGTAGGTGCGTGGATCAATAAATGATGTTGCCATGGCGAATGTTCCTCGATTATATACCCGGGTTAGTGACTAACTGCCTAGTTATTCCCATATTCGCCCGTACCTTCCGGGTCGTCGGACGGCATCTTGGTACTGGGAGCACCGCCACCGCCGCCGCTGCGACCGGCGAAGTAGTCGGTGGCTGCGCGGCCCCCAATGGCGGCGAGACTGCTTACTAAGCTGGAGAATCCCCCACCGGCAGCATTGGCGCGTGCAGCATTAGCGTTATAACCCTGTGACGCCTGTTGACCGAAGCCACCAGCGGCCACGAAATCGCGGTAGGCGCGGTCATATTCACTACTCGCCGCCGCACCCTCAGCAGCAGTGCCCCTGTCCTTACGCGCCAGATCCGCGGTAGTGAACCCCATACCCAGGTTATACTGGCGTTCACGCAACTGGTTGCCATACTCGCGATCTTCGTTGCGCCGGTCGGCGAGGCCAGCGGCAATGGCGAGATCCGCGCGGCTGTTGGTTAACTTGTCGGTGGCGGCGGCAATGCGACCGGCATAGACCTTGTTGGACTCGTCCTGGTAGCGGTAGGTATTGTTGAGGTTGAGACCGGTAGTACGTATGTCTTCGTTGATACGGCGCGTTGCCGCAGTGTCTACAGTGTCTCTGTCGATAGCACCGCGATCCAATATGAGACCCCGCCGTATTGCCTCATCTGCCGTAGACAGGTTGATGTCCTTGCCCATCTCGTCGCGGCTAATGCTCAGGCCGGTGTCGAGAACTTTCCCGCCAATGCCAAGCCGGGTATCCAGTACCTTGTTACTAATGCCAAGCCTGCCCTGTGCGAGTTTCTCGGCATCGAGGGATAGGGCATCATCCACGGCACGTGACCTGCTTGCCTCCACCCGGGACTGCATGGCATTGTAGGTTGGGTCGGTGTCGCCCAGCCCCGCACGCCTTGCTCTAAATGCCGCTGCCGCCGCCGCTGGGGCGAATGCTCTACCTGTACGCGCACTGGTGGCATCGGGATTGAATGCCTTATCTAGGGCCGCATTGGCATCTACCTTGTACTCACCCTCCAGGGCGCGGGTGGCGTCGGTCTCAAACTTATTAAGCTGGCCGCGCTGCTCCGTGAAGCCAGCACCCATGCGGGTACGAAGTTCCCCATAGAGCTTGTCGTGGATGGCGGTGGCGGCGTCAAACGTAGACCCCGTCATCTCCAGGATCTTCTTCTCTACGTCGTTGATCTCGCCCACGATGCGGCCATTGGCGTCGCGGATGAGACCTTCGGCGGCATCAAATGTGGCACCCGCGCCAATGCCCATCTGGTCGAGAATTGCACTTACATCGCCCCAGGTGGTCTCCGCATTAGGCCCATTGCGGAACCGCTCGTCTAATACCTTGGTCTCCTGTTTGCGTGCGTCCTCCTGGCCTTCGTCACGGATGACGGTGCTCCCCCGGCCCATGATTTCCTCGGGACTGCCAAACCCCTGCTCCTGCATTTCTTGGACCTTGCCCACGTAGTGGTTCCAATAGATATCTGCATGGTCCTTGGTGAGGTTGGCATCCTGGAGGAGATCCTTCATTACTTGGAAGAAGTAATCGGGCATTGCCTCGGCTTTTTTGGTCTCGGCATTCTTGCCCGAGCCAAATATCTTGAAGAGGATGGGAACTACAGTGGAGATCAATGCGGGTATCGCGGCAGCAGCCATGGGGGTGATGGACTCCTAGGTGACAATTGTACACCCTTGACGGGTGGCGGTTGGGGTACGGGGGTTTACCCCCGGTTAGTGACTAACTACGGTAATGTTACTGCGGTGGTGCCTGTTTCGCCTTGGCCGCAGCTTCAGCGTCGAGGGCCTTACGATCCACCCACAGGCCCTTGTCGATGTCTATCTCGTAGTCGTTACTCAGCTTGTACTCCCGGCGTTTGGCCTCGATGAAGCGACCATAGTCCTCAAGTTTGGCACGCTGTTCTGTCTCAAGCTGGGTCTTGCGATTCTCGTACTCAGTCTTGAGTCTATGAATCATGTTCTCCACTGCGCGTGCATTGTTGATCAGTTGCAGGTTCTTCAGCTGGTCATCCTTGGAGACCTCGATAGGCTTACTGGTTGTCTCGGCCTTGGCATTGAGTGCCGTGGGCACCTGGGCGAGGACGACGTGGGCCAGGACAATGAGTAGGAATGTGATGCGGATCATTCGTTTCTGTTCTCCTTAGTTAGTTACTAACAGTTCGAGTTAATCAATACCCCAAGTTGGAACTGCAAAAAGCACCCGCTGTTATTCATGTAAGCGGTCCTGGACATGCCCACCGATCCATTGGCGGTGATGCCGTTGCTGAAGTCCACAGTGTTCACATAGACGGTTCTAAACCGGGCACTGGACTGCCCCATGTCGTGGCTGTTGCCGATATCAGGGCGGAACGGCGACTCGATGTTGAAGTTCGACCCGGACTCGGCCTTGATAGCCGTAAGGTATGCCTTGCCGCTAAGGTGTATGTCCTTCCATGTGCCAGACGATGTCGATCCCAAGTCATAGGTGCCACCAGTCGATGGGTTGATCTGCCGCATGGTAGATGTCCCATTGACAGTGAGAGTATTTACGGTGAGCGCCGAGACCGAGAAATTCGTGGTGTCCAGGTTGCTGGTATACACATAGTTCCACCGCACGCTGGATGCGCCTAGGTTATACGTGGAGGTTGCCGCCGGTATGAAGTGCCCATAGGAGAGTATTTGCCCACTACCGCTTATACCGGATATGCCGTTCGTTTGCACCCCCATCGCATACACTTGGTACCAACGCTGGGACGCATTGCCGATGGTGAGGTTGGCATTGTTGTCCGCTGAGGGGAGTAGAGCACCATATGAGTCGATGGTGGTACCTGTCTTGGGCCGTATGGTCGCCGCGTACATGTTGGTGACATGCGACTGCGACCAGTACCTATCCGGTGATGCCGACCCCAGGTTATAGGTGTTGGCGGCACTTGGTACGAAGTTCAAACTAATGGTGGCGATGTTGGATGCGGTGCCCAGGAAGCGCCGTTCCATTCGCAGGTACTCGGTGCCAGCGTTGTCGCGAAATGCCATGGATATGGTTTGTGTGGCGGGGTTGCCCGTCTGTGCCATAATGTCCTGCATCACGCCGCCAAGGGCGTCCTCGAACACGAACTTCGCCCCGGTGCGTACATCATCGGTGCGGGTCAATGGGCGCACATAGCCGAGGGTGGGTTCGCGCATCCAGTAGGATTGGCCGGGACAGCTACCGGTACATACGATGTTGGTTACGTTCAAGTTGCCCACGGTTGCGGTACCGTATGCATCAATGTCTTTCACCCACAGTTTCAACCAGCGTAGACTATCCGCATTCCCCAGTGACCATGTGTCGGTCGCGCTTGGGTTCCAGTTCGCATAGGCACTGATGTTATTGGGAATCGCCGACTTGGGCCGCACTGACGCGGTGTACATGTTGGTCACATACGACTGCGACCACCAGCCAGTAGCGGTGTCGCCCCCAATGAAATAGGTATTCGCCGCCGATGGCAGGATGGACATTTCAAAGGTAGCCTTGTTGGAGGTGGTGCCCAGGAACTGGCGCTCCAGTCTCAACATCTGACCGCCGCCCATATCGCGGAATGCCATAGCGATAGTGGATGTCGCCGGGTTGCCCACCTCCGCTCTTATGTCCATGGTCACTACGCCGAATTGTGGTTCTTCGAATACAAACTTGGCCCTGGTCCGCACATCGTCGGTGACCACCCCTGGCCGCACCCATCCCGCAGTGGCGTCGCGGTACCAATGGCCGCAGTTACCAGTGCAATCAAGATCCTTGACAAACAGGGTCTTCCATCTAAAATCGGTCTCCCCCAGGCTCCACGTATCACTCGCTGACGGGTCCCAGTTGCCAAATGACCGCACACGGCTGAGGGCATCGGCGGCAGGGCGGATAGTGGCCGCGTACATGTTGGTGACGTATGACGCAGACCAGTAGCGATCCGCTGGCGAGGCCGAGCCTAGTGTGTAGGTGTTCTTGGCCTTGGGTATGAAGTGCATATCCATGGTGGCGGTGTTGGATGTGGTGCCCAGGAATTGGCGTTCCATCCGCAGCATCTCCGCACCGGCCATGTCACGAAACGCCATAGAGATTGTGCTGGTGGCGGGATTCCCAACCTGTGCCAGTATATCCATGGTGACAACGCCGAACTGGGGTTCTTCGAATACGAACTTAGCCCGTGTACGCACATCATCAGTAGCGGTCATTGGTCTAACGTAGCCAGCGGTGCTATCGCGGAACCAATACCCACCGCCAGCGGGACAGCCGGTGCCGTCACAGTCGAAGTCATGCACCCAGATTTTGGGCACTCGAATAGTGGACGAGCCAAGGTGGCCGTTGTCGATGTAGACGTTATCGTTGATGATCAGCTTGTTATACGGCACCCCGGCGGCGTCGTTAGTTTGGAATGCCATCGTGCCAATAGAGGTGGGGGTATTGGTGGTGCGGATGACCTTGACACCGAAGACTGGGAAGACACTGCCACCAATTAGTGCTGAGTACTCCTCGCTTGACACGTAGTCGTTGACCAGGACGTTTTCTGGGGCGAGTACAGTGCCACGACTGCGTATCACACGCCAACCCACACGGTCACCCTGGTTAGGGGAGTAGACGGTACTGTTATGGTTATTGGATGCGCCATCCTGTACCGCACTTATCCAGTCCTGCCCCTCCCCGGCACATGCCCCGAAGTACAGGGCATAGTCGTAGATGTTGTCACTCATGGCCGCGCCGGTGCCGCGCTTGAGGCAGTTGTCCTGCGAACCGGGGCCTTCAGGGAAGCGCATACGGTAGGAGTTGACTAATGTCTGCGGGGCGCGTAGGCCAACGAACTTGTCATTGGATGAGCGGATAGAGTTGAATCGAAATTCCCCCGTATCGCCCCCAAGTGAGATAGCACTGGGCAACATCTCCACCGGCCCCTGCCACGAGTACTGGATTGTCCCTTGGGCGGCGAGGGAGTTAGTCACTAACAGGGCGAGTACTACGGGTACTACTATGGCGTAGGCATGTAGCCGCGATACGATAGCATTGTCCATCTTCCACCTATGGCTGTAAAAAAGAATAGATTCCGGGCGAGAGCCTTGTCGTTGATTGTAACAGGCGTGTCTTTATCAAACATCCCGCCCCAGTCTACTTCTTTGGGTATGTTGTTGTTGGGCATGAGGATATCGACAGTGAGGAATAGGCCGTCTTTGGCAGGCGCGGCGTATTCGACAAGGGTGGCACCGGCACCAGTGAGGGTAAGTTGGTAGACAAAGCCAAACCCCAGTACCCCGGTCCCGGGACCACCAGTGCCATCGTCGGCTTTCTTTAACTCGCCCTTCATGGCGACACGGTGGGATTCCGCCCCAGTAGTGCCGTTATAGGTCGAGACAAATACACTATCGCCAGTGAGGCCGTCGTTGATGTACAGCTGGTCGAATGATACTTGCCGTACTAGTTTGTTATCGGCGTCACCTGGAGCATAGACCCGGTAATGGGTGTACTTACCGCCATCGGTTGCATGTGGAGGTAGCCAACTTAAAATGGTGCCATTGGCCATTACTTCACGCGGTTCACTGGGAGCAATGCGGGAGAGACGCGAGGCACGGTCGAGTTCGGCAAGATGGCGCTCCACCTCACCGCGTGTGCTGCGTCTATACCCACGCTCAATGGCCATTGTTAGTAACTAACTACGGGCGGTGGGGGAGGATACTGCCGCCGCCGCCGACACCAAGCTGGCGTGAGAGGAATAGCAGGATGACGATTAGTAATATCCCGCCCACGATCCACCGTATAGGTTGGGGTATGTTGTAGGTGATGCACACCCAGTTGAGGCCATACGCGACCACGCAGAACAGGATGATGTAGACGATGAGCATTATTAGCTGGTCCATTACTGTAACCTGATCCTTCCTTTGGTTAGCACAAAGCCGATCTTGCCTACGATACCCACCATGGTTTTGGCCAGTGACATCCGCGCATACTGGTACATAGTTGGGTAGTAGGTTTCATTGGCGTCCGCGACGAGACGTATACGTAGTTTCAATGTACACACCGTGCCAAGCAGGGCCTTGCCAATCGCAACCATGTAGTTGGCCGCAGAGAATATGGCACTAGTAAGTACATTGGGTATGCCAGTATTGGGCAATGGTTCCTCGTGGTCGCGCCACGCACTGATGGTGAGGTTGGCGTTACGCACATCGCCATGGACGTGTGTCTCCGCAATGTTACCAATAGATCCCGGTTCACCAAAGTCTATCCAGTGCGATTCGTACTCCCCGGTGCGGCGTTGTGACACTGCAATAAAGTCCCCGCCTACCGTGTCGTCCTTGACTAGCTCTCTACCTAGTGAGTCGTCATACTGCCCAGCTTGGGTGAATAGATCCCGGTTGCCCAGCATGTGGTACCGCTTCATTGCTTGGTCCATCAGGGTCTTGCCAGACGTGAAGTCGCCATCGGCGCTGTAGCCTTGACCAGTAATGAAATCATGTACCCACAGGGTATTGTCAGTGAAGTACAACTCATAGCGGTCAATCATGTTCGGCGGGTCAAAGGTATGGGTGGCGAACCGTGATACCTTGCCCCGCAGCTTATCCTGGTATGGGCGCGAGAGAATGTCGATATTGCCACCCTCGCCGAGTGCGACTATCTCACCATTTTGGGTTTCCCATATTGACCCATGCGGGGTTCTCTCACAGTAGGTGTAGGTGTTGCGTATGCCGTACCGCCCGGGTATCTCGGTGAAACTGTGGCGTTCGTCAATGTCTTCGAAGACGATGAAGTTGGTGGTCTCAGTGACTACGTGCAATGACTTCCCCTCTGGCGACCGTGCGCCCCATATGGGCTGTTCGGCATTGGGGGTGGCACGAAAGTTATCCAGTGGCCATGCGTGCTCAGGGGCACCCAGGAAGAAGGTTTCACTTACGTCAGATGCCGCCGCGCTCCACACTATGCCCGATAGGTAATGTGTCGGCGACATGTATGAGAAGTCTGGTTGCGTTGGCGACAGCCCTGCACCCGGCATTAGTGCCCCGTATATGCGCCCTTCGACGGGGGCAATCCACCGCATGGGCCGTGGGGGAAAGTTGTCTACGGGGGCCTCCTTGAATACATCCAGCACGTAGTTGGGTATGGTGATGGTCGTTGCGGTAATGTCGGCAGTGATGGGCCGGGTCGGGTCGGCGGGGTCCATCATGAGGTAGCCGACCTCGGCGTTCTGTAGATCCACGGTGGCATAAAACACATACTTCTGCCGCCCCTGCTCATAGGGGCCGTGGTTCTTCATGAGTATGTTGTTAAGCTGGTCGAAGCGTACACCGACATTAGTGCCTGCGGTGACGACGCCAGCTTTGATCACATTGGAGAAGTGGTAGGACCTGTCGTTGTGTATGCCGACGTAGTAAGTGATCTCATTGAGTATCGTCATCGTCCCGGCAGTGGACGTCACATACGGGTGTGGGCCAAGGAATGGGACGTAACAGTCGAGGCCAACGTACATTAACTGGTTGACATCGGCAAGCCAGATGCTAAGTGCGGGATATGAGCCAGAGCCTATGATGGGTTCGCGTAACCCCATCCCGTTGTACATGACGATGCCTTCATTGGTATTACACACCGGCGCAGGGCGAGTGAGGCAGTAGGAACCCCCATAGGTGGTGGGAATGGTGAGGATCTTCGCCCCGTCCCAACTGCCTAGGTACAATGACCACCACTCCATGAGGTTGCCGGTGATCTTGAGCCGTATTTGGTTGAGGTAACCGGCGTAGAGTGGGTCGCGGTACTCGTGGAATTGCTTCCACAGGCCGCTGGCAAATGAGGCACGCCATTTACGGCCACCAAATAGCCGTAACCACAGTGACCCATCAGTGCTGGGCATGACGCGAAAGTTATGGCAATGCACGGCGGCAGGGGGCGGAGCACTGGGATTCACCTGGGTCACTACGCCCATGAGCGGGATATAAGCGGGAGGTTTGGAGTCAGCCATGGCGGTTAGTGACTAACTAGCGTGAGTTCACCATGTGATGGCCGCTGGGTGATGCCGCCATGATTGGATTCAATGTCTCCAGTGCGCCCAGGAAACGTTTCATCTGCCGGTCAAAGCGACTATCCTGGTTACCCGCCTCGCGATCCCCAAAGATGTACGCACGGTGGAGCAGTGCGAGTACAGGTATAAGCTGGTTGGGAATGTAGAGAGATAGGTTAGTGTCGCTCCATACGCCTAGTGGGTGCGCGGGTATAGGGGGACGTTGCACGTACTTGAGGCGTAGAGTGAGACCATCCGTCGCGGGGCAGTTGAGAACTATAACCTTGTAATCCCCCTCACTGTCGTCCCCGGGTGGCAGTTCCGGTATAAGCGCGGCGGCAATGCGATACGTGGACGGGTAGCCATTCGCAGGCTTGGGGTAGTCGGCGTGGTCGTTCCATTCTGTCACTGCACCAATGGCGGGAATGTCGTTATTGGGCGTGATCTCATACCCGGCCCAGTTGATGTTATTGCCAAGCAGTGGCGCACCTGTAATAAATGCACCATGCGTTTCTATAGTCAGCACATCCTGTGGCAGGACAATGCGGTTGTCACCAGCGGGGATCGGGATACTAAATGCAGTGGTATTAAAGTAGCCCTTGCCGTGCCGGTTGTAGACTTCATTGCAAAAATGCGGCAGGACTATGTACCAAAACTGCCAATCATGGGGGTAGCCGCCAACGGCGGATTCGTCATAGTTAACGAGGAATCTCCAATAGGCGCTATATAGCATGGCGGCTACCTCCCTGTCGTGGCGTTGTGTCGGCCTGCCGACCTGTTGACTTAGTTATTGTACTACTTGCGTCTCCTCGCCTTGCGTGCCTCCTCCAGCATTACATCGTCATCGGGTTGGGCAGGCTTGAGGAACTTGGCGGTGGCTTCGTCGGTGGGTTCGGCGGTGGCATCACCTAGAGCGTCGCCGCTGGCCATGGCGTCGAGGTCGATGTCGGGGTCAACGGCGAGTTCGTCACTGGGAGTAGTCACGGCCTTGTCGGCAGAGAGCTTGGCCACGATGGCACGTAGGCGATTGAGTTCGGCTTCCTGCGCGTTGAGGCGGCTTTTCTGTTCACGTATCAATGGGTTGAGTGTTGACGTGGTTTCATTGACGATGCGATCAGCCGTCCGCTGGGCGTGCGTCTTGGTGGCCTCGACCATTTCTTCGGCAACGAGTATACTTGCCACACCACCTTCGGCGATCTCGGCGTCGCGGGAGTCGTTGATAGCCTTGATCCACAGGGGATTATTGGTACGCAGCACACCGAGTGACACATTCTGCCCGGGGGCAATGGTCTTGGGCACCGTGGAGAAGCGCATCTGCACAGTGATGATGGCGTCCTTGTTGCCGCTCACGGGCTTGGGATTGACAAAGTGTACCTGCTTGGTGAGACCGGGGTACGTCAGGCAATAGTACTCCCTGATGGGCAGGCCCGGGCGGTGGATCATGGGGTCGCCCATGGAGAGCAGTGATAGGCCATTACTGGGGTCGGCGAGGTATTCGGCCACGACGTTATCGGGGATAGTTGCGGTCATGCGGTGTGGTTTCCTTTGCGGTGAAGTTAGTGACTAACAGGTGGTGCGGTGCTGTCAACGGTGGGGGCAGGCGGCACCGCATATACCACCTGCCCCCGCTCAACCCAGGCTGGGGAGAACAGAACCATGTTGTCCAGCCCTGGCGAGTTGTTGGACTACTGGCTACCAGGGTGCCGTGTAGTCGGTGACATTTTGCAGGACCCCGTGCTTCTTTTCGTGACGCACCTTGAGTCCGCAAATCATACGGGTCTGGTCAACAATGCGACCGGCCCCATCTTTGATGACATCTTCCAGGACAGTGGGTTCACCATAGGAGAAGCCATTCCCCTGGAGGAAGACGATTTCGACATTGGCGAAGTCCACGGCAAAGGCAATGTGACCAAAGCCGCGAGTCTGCCCAGTGAGGGTTTCGAGCGTCTTGTCGTGGATGAGGCGCAAGTCGCCAAAGCCGGTCTGCACCATGCGCGTCTTGATGCCAAACATCTTTTCAGTGGGTCCAACCATCATAAACTGGTGCTGCCAAGCGTTGATGGCATTGATGACCATGGCGGGACAAATGAGGCCGAGTTCACTGCCGCTGTCGTGGTATTGGAATACCCGCTCGACGAAGCCGAGAAAGCCCTTGTACGTGAGTAGTCCACCAGCATCGACGACATTGGTGACTATTTCACTACGCAACCCAGCCATGGTCCGCATCTCGCCGTTGACGTCATTGAGGTCCTGCGATGCCTTGCCCCAATAGGCGGTGCGGTTGTAGTCCAGCTTCATCTCGTTCATCATCTTGGACTGGAGTTCATCCCGTAGTCCTTGAGGAGATGCATACTGTTGAGATGCCGCCTGTTCCAAGGTAATGCGCTTGGTCTTGCCGAAGTGCTGCATGTAGGTCTGCTTGGTCATCGCGATAGTGGACTTGCTATCGGGAGCGGCGGCACCTTCGTTGAGTGCTGGGCCGTTGATGGATAGGGCAGAACCAGAGGCAATTGCTGCGCCCACTGTACCCGCAAATGCACGGGTGACAGTGATGATGTTGGTCACCGGGTTGTTGGCAGTGACACGGACGAGTTCGCCCATGGCCACGGTGGCATTGGCAGGCGGGAAGTACAGGACATCACCGGGGACGACAGGTTTAGAGTCAACGAGGGTGATCGAGGTTGCCACGCCATCGGCTACGGCAGCGGCGGTAATCACCCACTGGGTCATCCAGTCATCCTCTTTCCACTCGATGAGGGTGCTGGACTGGCCCTTTTTTCTGGACTTTTTCAACCCCTCCACGAGGAGCGTGGTCAGTGGGGCGATGTCGGGGCGGATCAACATCGCGTCAACGCCGACGACCCGGACGTTATCGGTCGCGGCAAACATCTGTTGGGTATGGCGATTACCCAGTGCGTATGAGATAGGCATGGCGGTGAGGACTCCTGTTGGGTAACTGAGTTGATAGTCGGGCTAGTACACCACTCGCCATGCGGTAGCGGTTAGTGACTAACCAAAGATGCTGGTCGATTTGTTGGCGGCAATGCGGAGGCGCTCGGCGTCCGGGTTGGCGAACCGACGTTGACCATTAGTGGAGGTAGTGGCACCACCCCCTGCTGCACCGGCGGCACGTTTGGCAAGAATAGATGCGGCTGCGGCCTTGGCGGCGCTGGACACTGTGGTACCCCGCTTCACTAGTGCTGCTGCGGCCTTCACCTTGGCCACCCGGCCCTGTGCATTCGCATTGGCCTTGGCTGTTCGAGGCGCTAGGTCATGGGCGAGACGGATGCGATCAATCTCGTGCAATACGGCGCGTCGGTCGGCTGGGAGATCGGCATATTCCGGGTTCTCACTCAACCGGTTCACCCTGGCTACAATGGCTGGATTAGACCTAAGTAGAGCCTGATACGTGGAACTGCCATCCTTGGTGGGCTTGACAAATTCGGCGATGTCAGGGTCTGTTTTTTCCAGCTTGGCAAGCTGTACTATAGCAGAACGTTCGGCGGCTTGTCTACTGCGGAATTGCGTGGCACTCTTGTTGAGGTTGTCGAATTGGTCCAGCTTAGGTGCAACATCAGCGAGTAACTGCTCTTTGAGGTAGTTGAGTACCACGGGGGACTTGAGATTGAAGACAAGGTCTTTGGCAAACTCGTAGCGGCGGTGTTCCCGTAGTTCTTCAAATGCTCTACGGCGCTGTGGCTCAGATAAACGCTGGTCCATGGAGTCGCTGTAGAGTTGGGCCTCCGCGGTGTAGTGCAATGCGGGATCTAGCACTATGGGGTCGGCATCACGGGCATCGGCAGGTGGGCGAGTAGCTGGGGGCGGGGTACGGGTGGTTGCGGGAGTTTCACTAGCCTTGGCACGGGCAGTGCGGACTTCACGTTCGATCTCGGTGAGAGACTCTTCAGCAGTGGCGGTAGTGGTTGGGGTAGCCTCGCTCTCCGCTAGGGTGGCGATTACTTCCTCGATGATGGACGCCTGCTTGGGGGTGAGGTTCTCGACGTCGTAGCCCAGTTCGCCGGCGATGGCGGCGCGATGGTCGGCGTCAGGGGCAGCAGTACGGGATGGCTTGGGTGCGGCAGGCTTGGCCTCGCCCTCGTCGTCTACCTGCTCGTCATCCTCTACTGGCTCTACTGGGTTGCCGTCCTCGTCTAATGCGTCTGGGTTACTGGACTCCTCGGTGGCATCCTCCATAATGTTGGGCTGGTCACTGCCTATGGATTTGATTTCGTCCATGGTGGTGGTGCCGGTGGGGTCGCCGAATGTTTGCATTGCCATGTGGTTTCTGTTCTCCTTTGTTAGTCACTAACAGTCGTTTACTGTAACACGTTTAGATAAATGCCGACGCACTACGTATAGCCAGTTCCTGGGTCATGTACATCTCCAGGGATTCTAATAAGCTGTCTAGCATATTGAGTTGCGCGGCAGCTAGAGTGGCCTTGGTAAGGTTGCCAGCAGTGGCGGCGGTGGCCATCTCCTGGATAGCACTACCGCGCCTATCCGCAATGTAGTCTTCCAGCATCGGCCTACATAAGCGGTACACCTCCATGACTTGCCTGCTGTCCTTCCAGTTCCGGGGCGGCTGTTCCTGGAACACTAGTGGCGGGTACCCCATTGGCATTTCCGGTGGCACCCCCGGCTGGAACAGGGGAAGTTGGGTTGGTGTTGGCTGGGCCGATCCCTGGTCCAGGTTGGTTGGGTGCAGCGTTTGCTTGTCCATTCGGTGGGCCTCCTTTGCCCTGTAGTGCTCCCTTGAGAGCTTCCATGGGATTGGCTTGAGCATTGGCTTCAGGACTACCGGGTGGCGGTGGGGGTATCATAATGCGGCTAATGTCCTTGCCCTTACCCATGGCTTTGAGTACGTCTTTGATGCACTCGTCGATGTGCATCTTGTCCGGGTTTTCTTTTGCCAGCCCGTATATTAGATTCGCCTCGTTGACCTTGTTCTGCTTGGCATCAGGGAATATAGAGGTCGAGTCGATGATAATTTCGCCATCATCCTCGTAGTCTTCCGGTTCCATGGTCACCATTGACTCGTCAACTTCCTGCAACTTCGCCGACTGCCCACTGAGCATGTGATACTGCCCTAGATCCAGTGCCAAGTCCTCATTGAGTTCACTGCGTAACAACTCGCGCATCATCTCGCAGTCTTCACCGATTTTCTGGACAAACATGGACGTGGTCTGGCCAGAGAGTATCGCGGTGTTACGGTCCATGATCTTGGCACCAGTGGCAGTGTTGTTCTGACCAGGAGTAAGTTCCGCCATGTTGCCAAGGTTGGAGTCGCCGGTGGTGGATTGGATGAGTTTCATCGCCGATTCGTCACTGTTCATGGACGATAGGGCACTGGCAATAGCAGGGCCAGACTGTTCGAAACCAAACGACTTCCCCCCGCCCCGGGTGTAGACGACCCGGAAACCAGACGTATTACGGGTAAAGAACTCGGGGTTGGACCAGAGGGCTGCATCATCGGTCCATAGGAGGGGTCTACTAATGGCGTCAATGAGATCGTGGCGTTGAAAGAAACTTTGGGCATACATGTCGGCGAGGGAGACGATGTGATGGGCCGGGGATTCACCGATGCCGCCCAGGATGGACTCTACGATGCGTAGTTCTGTACGGGCAACTTTACCATCACCTATTAGAAACGGGTAGTAGAAGTGGCCCAGCCAGATGTTGCCGCATTTATACTCAACGGTTGCGTCCTCGCCGCCACGGCCTGGGTATTCGATTTTATGCACGCCCCAGCGTACCTCCATGTCGTCGGCGTAGGTGCCCTCGTTGGACGGGTTGTTGGAGGTGGAGCGTTTGATGAGATTGTACAGGTTGCCGCGCAGGCGCTCAGATTGGGAGCCAATTGCACGCACGTCGCCGTGTGGCTTCTCATCCATGACACGTTGTATACGGGTGCCTAGCTCCGGGTCGTAGTTGCCATCGGGGAGCTTGTGTCTCTCGTAGAGTTCTTGGAACCACTCGATGCCGACACGCATGTACTCGCCTACGTAGGCACAGGTCGCAAGGGTGTCGAACTCCGGTTCGGGGAATATGTCACCGGGGAACGTGTACTTGACGCTTGGGCCAACGTAGCCACGTTCGTCATAGATGAGACGTAATCGCCCCTTATGCCCATACTGCTGAGCCAATACCGGGATGGCTTGCAATGATGCATCATCCATGGCTTCCTCATCATTGGGGTCGATACCGGCGGCAGTGACAATGTCTTCGATGATGGTGGCTAGCTGCGGCTTGTACGTCTCCAGTACAGCGGTGATCATGTCGTCGGTCATGCGCTCGGGACGGACTAGGCGTACACGTTTAATTGTCGTGTCGTCCCAGCCCCAGCTATTGGGACCCCAGCCGGTGATCCAGGTAGACGTCAATGTCTTGTTCACTACCCGGGACTTACGTTGCGCCTTGTCGTAGAAGTACATGTACGACGCAGAGAGGCGGTCGGCGCGTGCCGGGTCATGGGATCTGCACGTAATGATGGGGACATTGGCGTTGACCCGGGCGACCACACGCTGGCAGGCATTCCACAGCACGGGCAGGCCATCAGTGCGATCCTGGCGCTGGACGCGATTAGAGGCAGCGCGTAGAATGGCGACACTATCACTGGCAAATGCCCCATCCAATGTCCCCGGCGCAGCCATGGTTGGGTCGTTGAGCACGATGGGCTTGCGAAAGCCACTATATGATTCCCAGGTGCGCTCCCATACGGGCCAGAAGTTGTTCTCCAGCCAGTTCTCACTGCGACGTATGCGGTCGTCCATGTTACGGGCGCGGTCGTCGTCGTGGTCACCTTGGGAGAAGTCTACATTGCCGCTGGGTATATATGGGCCACCCCCGGCGACGTCGATGCGATCTTGTTCGGTCATGGCGACTCCTTGTTAGTGACTAACTTGCAATACTTGCGGCGAGGAGAACTGGTTGGAGATGAGGTAACGGTTCGATGCCATCATCTCGGTGTAGAATATGTTACCACTTAGTAGATAGCGGCAGTTGTCCAGCATGTGGGTGCGGAACTGCGATACACGCTGGTTGAGGTCCTTGGCGAGTGACGTCGATGTGGTCGCATAGCGGTGATTGCGAAATTCAGCACGCAACTCAAGTAGGGATTCTGCGATAAATAGGCGTGGCCTAGTAGTATTACGCCAGGGCTTGGGTTCCAGTAGCTCGTCGATTTTGTCATTACCAACCGCATGTGATTTACGTGGATCTTGGCAATATATCCCATACTTGCGGTACTCGTCATAGATGAAGAGATCTGGTGTCCCTTCCCCACTAATGCGAAACCCCTTGCCTGCCTGATCCATAAGACGAGATACGATGCGTTCGCCACCATCGCGATGAGTGTACTGGTACATTTCATAGGGGGTACCCGGGTTGGTGGCAACGATTTCATTGCCCTCGACAAAGGCTATGTACTCGGCGTAGGTACGCACGGTGTAACGGTTACACTCATCCTCGTCACGGAGCCTTCTACCAGTACCATAAACATTCGACGGCCAGGACTCTCGATAGAAATAGAAGTCGTACTCGCGAGTAACGAGCATCCAAAGGGCAGCGTGCTCGGTACGTGGATGAGGATCAATGGACATAAAGAGACAGCCGTGCTCGGGTATGGATTTATCGGGGATGACATGGATGGCCTCACTGTATTTGGGGTGAACTAATGCGCCGCCTAGAGCTTCGGCGTCAATCTCCATCTCGCGCTTCCACATGGGCGATCCCATGCCGCCGAAGACCTTGGCGACACGTTTGAGTTTCGCGGGGTCCCGCATGGATGGGTCGCAACTGTAGTGGACGCGAATGAACACCCAGCCCTGTGGGGAGAGGTGCTTGGTTAGGCCGGGTATTGGGCCGGTGACATCATTGCTCATCCCCGGGGTGGGTACCAGTAGTCCAGATAGTCCAACTTGTGCAAGACTGCCATGGTCGAAAAGGTGAGTGTAGGAGTACGAGTCCTGGTGGAGGAGGGGGTTGTACGACCACGGGATCTGCTTGCATTCCTTCCAGATTTCGTTCAGGGGGCCGGGTTTGGCTGTGGCGATGAGCCATATAAACGGTGTCTTGGCGGCGAGAGCATTGGTAACGCATTCGAGTAACTCGTCCTCCAGGGATGCTTCGTCAAAGATGTAGATGGTGCCGTGCTCGAAGCGGATCTTGTCACTGCCAGAGGCAAAGGCGGCGGCACTGGAGCCGTTGGGGAGATTGCATTCGGCATAGGACTGGCTGAATAGATCCAACGTCAGGTCGCCCAGCCATTTACCCTTTAGCCTGTCAGTGCTGTTCATCAACAGGACCTTGATCTTCTCGATGATCTTGGCGGCGCGTGGCTGGTCGGCGGATTGCACAATGACACGGGTGTCGGGTTGCGTGGCCATCATGTGGGCGGCTAGACCAGCGGCAGTCCATGACATCATTAGGGTGCGGGACTTGTATGTGGCGTGGATGAGGGACTCGCCCTTGGGTGGCCGCACCATCATGTCGGCGGCGATGTAGTCGAAGTAGGGGGAGAGCGGGAAGGGCTTGCGGCTGTTGGCATCCTGCTCGTCTACGGTGCGGGTGCCATTGCGGAGCCAGAACATGGCCGACTTTGGGGTGTTGATATTGGACTCGCGGAAGATTAGCTCGTCGGTGAGTTCGGCGATGTCGGCGGCGAGTTTGACATTAGCTAAGTTGGGGAGCGGGGTGAATTGTGGGGTGGTGGTAGTGGTGGCCATTGCGGTTAGTCACTAACTGGGGGTGAAACGTCAATTATACCTTTGACCCCAGAGGCACGGAGTGTACCCCCGGCCTGTTGCACCAGTTCTACGAGACGTAGGCGCAACTCATCGGTGGACAGTGCGGCCAACTTATCACCTATCTCATGCTCGACAATGGCCTTGCTGGGATGATTCGCCCCTAAGGTGTCGAGGAGTTTGGCCGCTGCCGTAATGCGGGTACGGTGATCTGGAGTAAAGTGAGCGTTACCTTCCCGGTCGTATGTGACACGCTCCGCATTCATCCCATCATCTATCACGGCGAAGGCTTTGGCAATGCGTACACCTACTAGTGCCGCCGCCTCCTGGGCTTTAACATACATGGCGCGTTCCATGGTGGCGCGTGCAATGAGTTGGCCACGACGTATGCGACTACGTATGTAATTGGATAGTTCAATCTCGGGGATGGCGAAGCGGATGGCGACCGCAGCAATGTATTCGTCGATGTTGTCAGACGTTGGGGGATACGCTGCGGTGAAGTCGTCAACGAGACGTGCCCATGGTGGGACAAAGGGAACAGGTTGCCCAGGAGGGATGCTGTCGGCAGTATGGTCGATACCGTTGACGGCAGTGGCCGTGGCGTTCCCGTTCCCCTGTCTATTATTGCGTAGGTTGAGAGCCATACGCAAGTATCATATCAAGGTTAGTCACTAACTAGGCGGCGTCGGGCTTACCGAAGACAAGCTCCTGGTGAACCGTCATGCGGGGACCGAGTTCCACTTCGCCGGTACCCACATCGTACATGTACGTCCGCCCATAGAGGTCAGGGCCTTGCTTGTAGGCGACGTGAGTGGGAGTGATGGCTTCGATCTCGCAGTACTCGTACATGCCCCCGCAGGATTCCATGTTGCCATTTCCCTTAGACTTTGGCTTCTTGGCCTTGGCGCGGGACTCTTCCATTAGTGCTTCGTGAACCTTCTCGGTCTTGGTCGCAAGATTCTCCTTGTCCGTGATGCGAACATTGGAGGCATTGGACGTAGACGCACGCTTGGCCTCCTTGCGCTCGGCACTGTACTTCTCGGCCTTGGTGCCGGTGGGCTTCAGGCCGAGGTATAGCGTGCGCTCGTTCATGTCCATCGTGCTGGGCATGGGTGGTACTCCTCTAGGCTGTAGAGTACACGATAGTGACGCCGTATGTCAATGGGAAAATGAGTGTCGGCGTATTGTAACGTTACTGTTTTACTGGTGGTTAGTGACTAACTCCATAGCGGGACGGGCCAGCTGGGACACTAGGCTGGACAGCCATTCGGCGTCGATGACCCGCACTGGGGCCGCTGATTCTATTGCAGTTGAGAGGCATTTGGCCTCCTCGTTTTCCAGGTCGATGTCCCGTGTGCCAAAGGTTGCGAATGGCAGCTTCCACCCATATTGCTGGCCAGCGGTGGTGAACTCGCTGTCGATCTGCTCCTGGTCAGTGAGACGTATTTTCTCGATGACACGTAAATATACACTCGCCTCCTTGAGGTTGGCGGCTTGGTGGTTTCCTAGCATGTTCCACAGCATGACACGCTGGTAGTAGGGTAGGGTGAGGGATTGCATAGGATATTTATAGTAACTTATTGACGACACCTTCTACGGCGGCTTGCAATGCCGCGTCTGTGACACTCGCCCCATCCTGCTGCACTGCGGGGTCCATGACGGTGGGTGGTTGGATCTGCGCGGCTACCATTGCCGGGTTCTGCATCGCTTGCGTTGCCCAGCGTTCGCGTGTGTTATGCGCTGGCACGCTCGATGCCTCTATCATGATGCTGTCGGCGTATTTGAGGACGGCCACCTGGACACGGCCCCGAAAGGTCTGGTCGGTCATGAGTGTGGCTGATTCTGTGTAAGTCATTTGAACCTCTTTCTATGAACATAAGAACGCGGCCTGTCTTATCACTTGGGTATCGGTTCTTTTAATGTAGAAATACAAGTAACTGTTCGTATGATTATAGTAGATCATCATTGTCCCAAGCGGCATATTCGCGGTGTCTGCTCCACCGGGTGCCGAATTCCCCATGACGATATTGCCCCCTGACGGGTTCAGGTACAACGTACCTACTCCAGCGGCGTGCCATGCCTGGATGGAGCCTCCGTAGAACCCGCCAGCGTAGGAGGAGTAGCCCATTGCCATTCCGTAGCCGGGGTTGGCGGAACCCTCGCAGATGAGCACCTGTTGCTGGGCTTTGGTGAAGTTGGTGGGGTTTGCGGTCGGGACGATTGTGAGCAGGTTGGGGGGATTGACCCAGGTGGGCTGGGTGGGAAGCATCGCGCCGATGTTGCCGATGGCTACGTTGCCGCCAAGCGGGTTGATGAACATGGGGCCGGGGGCGGGGCCTACGTTTTGGATTACGCCTGACCAGACGGCGTTGATGTAGCAGAAGCCGAGTCCCATGCCGTATGCGCCGTTGTTGGATGACTCGCCAATGCGGACCTGTAGACCGGCGGCGGCAAAACCGGTGATCGTACCGGGAGCAATGATCGAGAGAGTTTGATAGGGTGCGCTCATTTGACCAATGCCAACCTGACCGCTTGCGTTTATGGTCATGCCAATAGGACCGCCGCCCGATCTCAATTGGAGACCGGCAGCGATGGAGCTTATCTCCCAATGGTAGGAGTTATCCGGGGGACGGAGCATGATGGCGTTCCCGCCGCGTATCTCCATAGGTCCGCCAGAGAGAGTGAGCTTAGAGGATGGCGTATCCGGGCCAATACCGACTGTTTGAGTCGCCGATATGAGCATGGCCTGAACATTGCCTGTATAGAACTGCAACGGGTGAGCGGTCGCGGTTCCAACGGCACAAGTGGCGTTGCAGTTGAACCGGAAGTCCACGCCGGGGACAGTCATCCGCATGAGGTAACCGGCGATATCTAATGTCACGCCAGCCGCGCATCTCATCGCAACACCGACACCACCGTCAGGTGTGATGCTCATCCGCTCGATTGGGGCATCTCTGTATGTGCCGAAGGCAAGACCGCCATAGCCTGACGCATCGCTGAATGATTCGACGTAAGGGCAGAGTTGCGGATTAGAGACAAATCCGTTGTGCGGCCCAAGCCGAAGCCTCATGCTATTGCCTGCCCCGGCTCCGATGCTGTTGATAAACGTTGCGGTCGCGGTTACCGTCGCGCCGCTCACCATCAGGAAATGCTCATTAACTGAGGACGCATTGATCGAGATGATGCGCGGATTGAGCAGGTTTTTTTGATTGCCGTCGATGTCGGTCGCCCACGGTGTCTGGGAGCCGCCGGTACTAAGTGGCACACCGTTGACTAAGTACTGGCCGGTGACGTTGCAGTTACCCACGATGTCGAGCGCATGGCCGGGGGCAGTTGTGCCGATGCCTACGCCAGCAACGACACCGGAGCCGCCAAATGGCATCAGGTTAATAGTCGTGGCAGTAAGTGTGATGGGAGCAAAGGCACTCTGGGCAGAGGTTACGCCTTCCAGGATTGGGCCGAGCAGGCCGGGAGGGAAGCCAAATGACACTGGGTCGCCCCGGATGATGAGCACACGGTCAGTGGCCGCTTCGACAGTGAAACGTCCAGAGGTAACATTGGTGGTGCCAATGCCCACGTTGCCACCGCTGGGGCAGAGGTGGATGTTGCCGAAGCCGCTGCCGTTCCAGTGCAGGATGCGACCGGCGGCTGCGTTCGACTGGAACGCCATGAATTGCGTCGTACTCGCACCGGAGACTAAGATTGCGTCGGAATCATCAGTCCCCTTCATTACATGGAGTTTTGCGCCCGGAGCAGCGATGCCGATTCCCACGTCTCCCGCCGCCGTGATCCGCATCCGTTCCAATTGGTCGGTCCAGAGTGTCAACGGATGGAAGCTCATGCATCCAACCCGCCCGTACCCGCTACTGTGGGCGGCGTATTCCAGGATGACTGTGTCGGCGACTGACCAGATTTGACCGGCCACTTGCAGGGCAACCTGTGGGCTGGCTACCTGGATGCCTATGGCAGCGACACTGTAGAGGATTTTACTGTTGCCGTGGATGTCCTGTGCCCACGGGGTTTGGGGTTGGCCGCTGGTGAGTGGCACGCCGTTGACACGGTAGACTCCAGTGATGTCGATGTCGCCACTGACCTCCAGTTTGTAAGTGGCGGGAGTTTTGCCGATGCCTACGAGGCCAGCCGCAGTGATGCGGACACGTTCGGCTGGGGTAGAGCCGGTTTGCAGGGATAGATAAGTGTTGCTGGATAGTGCAACTGAGGTGCTACCCGCAGTTATGTTGCCACGGGCCGCGCCTGCCGCCTGGAAGTAGATGGCAGTGCTGCCAGCGGCCCCCGTAGTGTCGATGAATAGAAACGTACTGGAGGTCGGGCCTTTGAACCTGACGTCGCCACGGACTTCAAGTTGTTCACTAAACGGAGTGCAGGCAATGCCTACCTTGCCATCTTCCTTCACCCGCATACGTTCGACTTCCTGGGTCGCAAAGATGATGGGAGTAGCCGACTGGGTGTAGAAGGACAGGACGTCGCGGAGGCCCACGGTGGCGAGTGCAGAGCCGCCGAAGATGAGACCGCCTAAGTGGCCAAGGTCGTTGCCAATGATGATGCTGCCAGCACCGGTCGTGGCCGAGTCGAAGTGGCGGAAACCGGCGACACCGGCACCAGCGGTTTGCACGTAGACGGCAGCAATAACCGGGTTCGCCCCCGCACCGACACCGATACCCTTGACTCCACCGAGATTGAAGTTAGCCGCCCAGATATCCTGCGTCCAGGGGGTTTGGCCAGCGCCGGTGATGGTGACAGTGGTACGGTTGTTGGCGGCGTCGTCGGTGGCGGTGACACCCACGCCAATAAAGTTGAGAGCAGTACGGGCAGTGAGAGGCGTGCCTTCGTCCTGGATTACGTGTCCACCAGTGGCACCGGGAATAGTGACGTCAATGCTGCCGTTGGGGTCGTTGACAGACAGGGAGACGCCAGCGCCGACGAAGTTGAGATAGGTCTTCTGCGGGTAGCCGATCCCTTCATCCATGGTGTTGACAGGCCCGGAGAGACCTTGGATGCCCTGGATACCTTGTGGACCAGTGGGGCCGGGTATACCTTGGGGGCCAATGGGACCGGTTGCGCCGATGGGGCCTTGCTCACCTTGGGGGCCGGTGACGTTACCGGCGTCGATCCAGGTGCCGGATGCGGCGTCCCATACCCATAAGTGGCCGGTGTCTTCGGCGACCCATGCGTCACCGGGGGAACCGGTGGGGGGTAGTTGGCCAGCGTTATCGACGGTGCCCTGGATGTTGAGACCTTCGCCTTGGGGACCTTGTGGGCCAACGGGGCCGGTGTTGCCAATGGGGCCTTGGGGACCGGTGTCGCCTTTGACGCCTTGGGGGCCTTGTACACCTTGGGGTCCAGTGGCACCGGTTTCGCCCATGGGGCCAGCGGGGCCGATGTTGCCGGTTGGGCCAGTGGGACCCATGGGGCCTTGGACACCCTGGACGCCTTGTGGACCGGTGGGACCGGGGACGCCTTGGATACCCTGTGGGCCAGCGGGTCCCATGCTGCCTTGGGGCAATACCTGGATGGAGAGTTGGGTATTGTGCGGGAAGGAGAGTCCACTGATGCAGGTCGCGGGGACGGTGAACCAGCCGGGGTTGACGATGACGGGAGAAGTTAGTGACCAACTTTGGGCAGATGCGGCGTTGTAACGGTCCACGATGAGGAACTCGTCACCGGGGGACATGAGTTGGAAGTAGGTGAGTACATCGTAGCCGTCGCTGGTGAGGAGGTCGATGTAGAGCTGAGTGGATAGTGGCTGGTTGGCAACGTTGTAGCGGATGTAACCCGGGCCGGGGTCAGATGGGATGACGGTGTTGGCGTCTACTCTATAATGAAACGTCGAGGTCGATTCGCCAGGGGTGCCAGTATCGCCCTTGACGCCTTGGGCACCAGTGGGGCCGACGACACCTTGGGGGCCGGTGGGGCCTTGGGGGCCGGGGTCGCCTTGATCGCCCTTTTCACCTTCGAGACCGGGTAGACCTGGGAGACCTTGTACGCCGTTGGTGCCGGGAGGGCCTGCGGGACCAACTGGGCCAACTTCGCCGGGTACGCCGGGGGGTCCCTGGATCAGGCCGCTGTCTACCCAGGATTGAGTGTCCTCGTCCCAGACCCAGAGGTGGCCGGTGTTTTCCACTACCCAGGCGTCACCGGGGTCGCCAGTGGGAGGTAGGTCACCAACAGTGTCCACTGCTCCATTGATGGCAATGCCGGTGCCTGGGGGACCTTGGGGGCCGGGGGGTCCCTGTGGGCCGACGTCGCCTTCACTGGATGCGAGTGGCGTAAGGACTTGAAATGATGGCGTCCAGGGGTAGTAGGCGGCTTGGACGTATTGATGAAGGGCAATGTCACCAACCTCTAGGGGGACCTCGATGGTGCCACCTTCGGCCTTTGTCAATGGGATGGGACCGAGGTTATTGAGGTTGATGGTGACGGGGCCGGTGTTGGGTCCACTTGCGTAGAAGCCTATTTGTATGTACGGGAGTTTGTCGGTGAGTTGGTCATAGGAGGAGAGGGCTGGGGAGGGGATGCCAGTGATTACGTCGGTGCCCACAGGCGTGAATACGATGACCTCCTGGGGCCGGGACGGGTATTCGACACTGGTGGTTTCGATAGAACGTTCGTCTAAAGTGGGTGTCATGGTGGCCTCTCCTGTGGTTAGTCACTAACAAAGTGGAGTATACCAATAAAAAGAGGGCGTGTAGGAAATCTAACAAACCTACACGCCCCAAGGTGAATGAACGATTGACTAGGGATGGACTATCTGTTTTTCCTGGCGTAGAGAGACGTGCCCACAGTGGACTTGGGTGCGGCATGGGCAGGGGCGGACTGCGCCTGGGCGTCTCCAGCCGGGGGGAGGTGAGTAGAGGTGTTGACGACTAGGGACAGGGTGCCGTCACCGCCAGTGAGTGAGCCACCGGTTTGGGTAAGGGTAATCGGCATATCGGCCTGGAGAGTGATACCGGGGAGTGCAGTGAAGGTCACGTCGCCAGATGCGCCGCCAGTGATGGCAGTGACAGGGACGTCGTTGGATACTACCGTGCCGCCGCATTTGATTTGCAGACTACCTGCCCCGGTATAGGGGGTAGTGCCAAAAGTGTACGCACCAGTTGCGCCCAGGAACTCCAGGGATGCGCCAGCGGGGACGGGGACGAGGAGTTTGGGGGTGGTGGACAGGCCCATGATGTCGCTGGACGAGATGGCGACAGTTGTGTCTACCGGGGTTTCGCCACCGGGGGGAGTGACCGGGGGTACGGGTTCCAGTTGATCCTTGGGGTCGAACATGGTGGAGATCGTGCGACCAGGGGATGATGTGTCCTGGGTGATCATTACGGGCGGCGTCTCGCCTTCCTTGGGGGCCGGGATGGAGAATGGGTCGTCATCGTCGCCGGTACGCACACCGGGAAATGGGGCGAGTTTGGTTGGGGCCGGGGTGGCGGCACGGGGCCGGTTGATGTCGATGTCGGGGTTGGGGTTGATGGCCGTGGTGGCCGGTTCGTGCAATGAGGATCTGGTTGACATGGGAAGTCGCTCCTAGGGAGTACTATACACTATTGGGGGTCACTGGGGGTCCTGGTAGAGCTTGGCGCGGACGGCGGCGTCCTTGGATTCCAACAACTTGCGTAGGGCTACGGTGCGTTCCGGGTTGCGGGGGAGAGTGGACACAATGGTTTCAGCGAGTTGGCCGAATGGGGCGCTGACCAGTTGCAGGTGCGGGGGGAGATGCTCGTAGGCGAAGAACTGCATGATGGGTTCCATTAGAATGAGAACCCCGCTTGGCGCAATTCGGCACTGCGTTGGTCATAGGCGGCGGCTTCACCGTCTTTGTCCAGGTCAAATGCCCACCAGCCTGCACTGTAGATTTCATAGATGTCGGCACCGTTCCAGGCGATGAGCCAGTATTGGAGTTGGGTGACATAGCCTTCGGGTGTCGGGGCGTAGACGTCGAATTGCAGGGTCGGCCACATTTCGCGTGCCCAGGCGAGAACGTCGTTGGCAGTGTTATACGTGGGGTAATCTACTGGGTTTAATGGGTAGACGGGGGTTTCGAAGCCGTAGCCCGGGTTCACAGACCAGGGACGCTCGTATGTCGATGGGCCGACTTCACTGCGGTCATGAATGTAGTACATCCGCTTGGTGACTGGGCTATACAGGTACCCCTTCATGCCACGGACGAGGAGCTTGGACAGGTCTATAGTGGTAGGTGGGGTGGTGGTAATGGCGGTGCCGGGGTCAGTGGTAGACATTGTGAATGGTTCTCCTTAGTTAGTAACTAACCAGACGTGCCAGTGAGGGTGAGAACCAATCACTGAACTAACCCCCACTGGGCACTCCTGGCTCGTATGGCATCAACTAGACTCAGACTGGAACACTACAGCTAGATACTAGTATACCACCTGTTGACGTGTCATGTCAAGTAACCACTAGGTATAGGGGTGTTGCGTCATTATGTATATGTGTGACACACAGCTAGGCGAGTTTGGCACCGAATTTGACGTCAATACGCTCCTTGACCTTGGCTAATGCGGCAGTGAGGGGAATGTATTCGCCATTGGATGGGTCGCGCCACATGCCGCCGAGACCGGCTTTCCACCCCGCTTGGTACATGACGACCCGCCAGTCGATGAGGCGATTCATAGATAGGTAGGTGGTTAGGTCATGGATCGTGGTCATGAGTGGCAATGACGGCCCCTTAAAGCTGGGGATGAGGCCAGTAGTCATGAGGCGGGTGGCCGCGTTGTCGCTGATACCTAATGTAATGGCTACGGCGTCGGCATCGAGGAAGACCGCATTGAATACATCGCTTAGTCCACCCTTGGTCGGCATATCATACCAGTCGATAGGCAAGTCGTGCTTGGTGGCCAGCCGATGGCGGAATTGTACGGCTTGACTATAGCGGCACATTTGAGCAAAGTACTTGCGCCAGCTTGGTGGCAGGGGTTCCACTGGAGGTAGAGGCCGCACTGCCGCAGCCAACACTGGCGCACTAGATAGTATCTCATCACGGGTGAGGCCGATGTCGTCGCGAATGGAGGATGGGATCTTGTACCGGCGAGATAAGGTGCGTGCCTTGGCAGCGGCGGCGGCGCGGTCGCGGTTGGATTTGTCTGGGGCGGTGGCCTCTGCGGCCATGATTTGCTCACGTAATGTGGCGAGGCGGCGGTCACGACTCTTGCGGTCACTGTCGGTCTTGGCGTCGATGGGTCCAACAGTGGGGTTGGGGTTAGCTGGGGACGGGTATGGGACGCGCTCTTTTAATTTACGCCTTGGCAACGTGGGCCTCCATGGAGATGTGGATGGTGGCATTGATGGCGGCGGCGAGGGAGACAATGGTGGCAAGGTTGACGATCTTGCCACGGGTGGCCATGTGGCGAATGGTTTGGACGTTTACGCCACTACGTTTAGACAAGATGGCTATCGAGCGGTTCGGCATGTGATCTAAGCAGGTATTGGCGATGATCATAATCTCGGCGCGCAACGAGGTACCGGTACCTGACGAAGTGCCGGTGGGTGGCAAGCTGGAGTGCGGTAGAGATGGACTTGAGTGACTGCGTATCACGGGCGGTGCCATCCCAGTATGGATGGGTGATAGTGGCATTGCCCCCCGGGTCTGGTTCTGGTGTAGTTGCTGGGACAGGGACGCCACTGTCTGACGGAGTCGAGTATCGGCCTGGGTGTTTTTCATTTGCGGTGAATATCTCCTTATATAGGGTAGTAATGGCGCGGCGGTTACCGGCGAACTCCACGGCCATGGTGCGGTGGGCGAGGATGGCTTCGCGTGCGTTGAGACTGTAGAGGGACTTCCATCGGCTGGCGAGACCGTGGGCAGTGGCGAGGTCGATGGGGACGCCGGTGCCGTAGGTGATGAATAGCTGGGGTACATAATGGCCACGGCGTAAATGCACACCTCTGTTGGTGACTAACTTGTCAATGTACGTCCAGGCCCACTGGGTGTAGCAGTGCAGGGATTTCAATAATGATCGTATACGTGCAATGTCGAGTAATGTCAGCGTATAGGCGTGGCGTGGATGAATACCTAGTCCCAGTGCCAGCATGAATAGCGCATTGCACTGGACGTTGTGATAATTGTTGGTTCGGTCGATGGTGGCCAGGGAATGTTCCAGCCGTGCTCGTGACGCTGGGGAGATTTGCAATACTGGCGTTGGGTCTGTCGCAAATTCCCACAGGTCGGCGAATTGCGAGTTGGTAACTAACCCCCGCCATTTTAGCCACGGAGTGAAATTCCTCACCATTTGGCGTAGGAGGCGCTGATCTCGTATGGGTAGCCTCCCGCACGCGGCAAGTAGATTTTCGTGCGTGTAGGCCCCGCCAAGGGCCAAGAACAGCCTATCAGGGGTAAATGACTGGGTGCCTTTTGACAAAAGTTCGAGATGGGACGGTTTTGGCATTTTGGATTCCCGGAAAAGTACAGTATATAGACTACTTTTTGCAATTCATAAAGAGTACTTTGAAATGTAAAGTGAGGGCAAACCGAGAAATGAAAAGTGGGGGCAATCGACTCTCCATATGGTGTATATCTCCGAAAATGGTAGTAAAAGTGGAGGTAAGTGCATGAAAATGCAAGGGTTATGGGTGAATTGTCTCATTATCGGTCCTCCAGGACGTGAATTTCCAGGACCCCCCGTGGGGGAGTACGTGCCTGCTTAGTAAAAACGCTGTAATCGAGCCATTTTGCCAGTTAGTCACTAACTTTTACCTGTAAATCCCGGTTAGTGACTAACTATCGGCTAGAATCTCGCGCATTCTGGCCACTATCTCGTTAGGATACCCATCACCAATGCCGTAGCCGGGGTCATTTTCTATATATTCCTTAATAATCGCCTCCAGTATGCGGATACGCTGGTCGCGCAGTGCGATTTCCATGCTTTTTACACGACATTTCTCACATTTCGCCATTTATTCGCCCTTTCCAGTTAGTGACTAACTGTTTATTTCTAGTATAGCATATTATTTTATGCCCCAATAGTTCAAAAATTGGTCGTATTCTGGGTACACCATGGGACCCATCCGCCCGCCCCCTGGCCCCGCGCGGGTGGTACGTGTCATTGTCTTACCTCGCGTGTCTCGCGTGGTACGTACCACGTAGCACGTACCTCGCGTACCACGTGTCTATCACTACGTACCTCGCGTACCACGTACCTCGCGTGGCTTACCAATGGTATTGCGGCCGCGTTTGTATCCTTTATATAGCACACAAAAATAACAAGACGCCGCGTTCAATCTAGCCCTAGCTGGTCCGCCACGAGTACAGCGGATGTAAGGAAAACAGCCATTCTTGCAAGTTAGTGACTAACTCGATTCCTGCTATCTATATGATTCTAAAGAGAAAAAGGCAAACTGCAAACGCTATCATTTGCCTGTTTTGGCCTAGCTGGAAGGCGGTATCTGAAACGAGACGCCACGTTGACAGTTAGTGACTAACTCTTTTAGATCCAATAAAATGGGGTAGGTGAATCGTTTTTCCCTGAAAATCTTACCATGTAATCGCAGTAAAAATCAGGTAAATAGTACATCTTTTACCAGTCATTTGTGCCGTCTCGGCATGGTTGCTTTGTCGCATAAAGTACACATCCTCATGATTCTATTGAGTCTGGCAAGGCAAATTTGAGTTTGGCCATGACCTTGCATTAGTAGCAGTGTCCGCAAGTACCCAAGAGCGAAACGAAAGCTCACGAGCGAGAAAAGCGGAGATTACCTCAGTTATTTGACATATTCGGCATCGCAAGCATGAATCCAATCGGCGGGTAGTCATCCCCAGAACCGAAGGAGTAAGACGGCGGGTAGTCATCCCTGTGTCGGTCTAGTTAGGTCATGTCGGCCACCTTGAAGGGCGCGATGCTTAAGAGCGAGTACGGAACACGGTCACGCGGACTGTCGGATGATAGTCTATCGACGCGAGACTCGCATAAGGTTAACGGACATAAGTTAGTTGCTACACGTGTATCTTGGAAGAAAGACCGTCGGCAAGGTGGAGAATCCCTTGATCGGTCCCCTAGTGAGTAGCCATGGACTAAGTAAATCTCAACTCCATGGTGTCGCGATGGCGGTAAGATGCGCGAGCGATCACCCTAACAATTCCAGCGTGGGTATTGACCACTGGTAGGCGTAGCGATGCTTAAACGAACGGTCCCCAGTAAAACACAATAGCGGTCTAGGGTACAGGCAGACTGTAGCCCATGATTCGCAACATAGATACGACCGACAGACAGTTAGTCACTAACGAACAGAACGCGATAGCTCCATCGAGAGCTGCGTCCCTGCGACGGTGGCGGACTGGACTGTCGGTACGGCTATGGCGATAGATAGAGGAGAACTGTATCTACCGCCATAGCCGTCCTGGTATACAGGGAATGAGCTATATGGAGAACTAATCACATGGCTATCAACACGACCGTTAAGAACATGATCAATGGCAAGGCGATTGCGACAGTACCGACTGCTGTCCCGTCTTTCGACATCTCGGCAATCGTTGCCGCTGCCGTGGCCGATGCGCTGGCCAAGATCACGGCACCCAAGCCCGTGGTCGATAACTCGGCCACCATCGCCGAAATCGCCCGTCTCAAGGCAGAGAATGCCAAACTGTCTGCTGCCAAACCCGTCGTCAAGGTCAAGCGTCCGTTGGTTTTCAAGGTGTCCGAGAAGCGCGCTATGTCCATCTACAATCTCGGCGCTCGGTTTCCCGTCACGCTGTACAAAGAGCAGATGCTCACTCTCCTCGATGCCGAGAAGGAGATCCGCGCCTTTATCAAGGCGAACGACTCGGCGCTGGCCAGCAAAGGCGAGTAGTACCGCCAGTACCGTCTAGCGGCATGGGGTGTGCCGACAAACACCCCCACGAATAGGCTATCCACGGGAGAGTTGTCTCTCGGGGGTGGCCTATTCGCGTCTCGGATGTCTAGTCCGTCGCGACAGGAGTATTACCGCATGAAGTATAGCCAGCGTTTTTTCGTGATGGGCAAGGGCACGTTCCCCATGGACATGCTCCGCTACGACGGGTGTTTCCCCGCTAGCCAGGATGCCGTCGTCGCGCTGGACTCGACAGTACCGGGCAACCGCTCGATCCAGATGCGGCGATACGTGTCCGACAAGGCTGCCGTGCCAACCACTGGCCGATGGGCTAGCTTTGGCTGGACCGTCTCGAACGTCTCGACCGTCAAGCTCTAGGGGACTGCTAAAGGGTACGGCATCTACGGGTGCTGTGCTACTTGGTTGGCCACAAGCTAACACATAACGCAAGGAGAATCAATCACATGGACCGTTTCATCGTTCAGTTCAAATCCGCCAATGTACCCTACTGGTCAGGGAATGGCCCACTTCACCACAGCCTAGCCAAGGCGCAGCGTGAGGCGCGGCGTCTCGACGGGCTAGGCGTATCGTGGCGGGTCGTGAACACTCAGTCACGGCAAGTGCTGTTATCCCAAGTGCATTAACCTTGGGCAGCTATGGGCAGGGCGGCAATGTCGCACTGGCCCATTAGCTGGTTAGTTACTAACCATGCGGAAGGAGAATCAATCGTATGACTATACAACAAGCCGCGCAACGGGCACTCGATGTCCAGGATGCGTGCAACCTATCGGGCGTGGCCTACACGTTCAGCTTGGTTATGGACGCCGTATGCGACGATGTCCATGCCCGGCAGCTTGGTACCAAGGCCAAGAACACTCACCCTGTGGTGACCATGTTCCTGCTCAAGATGGCCGAGTTGAATGGCTGCGGGTCCACACTGGACGCCAGCTATGGGCCAGCGGAAGCAGCGTGCAAGGCTATCGTCGCAGGGGAGGCCAGCTAGTCATGGTGCAAATCGTACCCATCGACGTCAAGCGGTTGAGCATACGGGAGATAGACCTGGAGATCCACACGATCATGCAGGTCTACAGCTATCTGCCGCTGCCCAAGTTCATCGAGTGTGCCAAGCGGATAGACACCCTGCGTAAACAGCGGGATGAGCTATTCACCGCACGCTACGAGACACGCCTGGAGATGCGCCGCTCACAGGCTGACCACATGCTCGACGGCGACTAACGTCCCCCTGGGGACATAGGCTGAGTCAACTACAGGCTGGATGGCACACGTCATACAGTCCTGCTAGCTGGATCAACCCCAGTGAATACCGATAACTCAGGGAGAATCAATCACATGAGAAATTTCAATCAGTTCATCCGCTGCTTGGCCTTCACCACGGTCATGACCTATGCCTTCTACACTGCGGACTCCATGTTCGACAAGTACATGGCTGTCGAGATGGCGTCGGTCGATGCGGAAGCGGAGATGTCCAAGGGCACCACGATCGGTGGCTGTGCGACCGACACCGAATGTCACCTCGCTGAAGTTGCCGCTGTCATGGCAGTGGCCAAGGAGCGTGGCTTGGGTAGCTATGGCGGCGGCGGCAACACTCAGTTCGCCAAGCGATAGACTGCTAGGGAGGTACGGCAGGGACATCTCTGCTGTGCCGCTTAGTTGGCTAGCGTCAACGAGATAGGAGAACAGACATGACAAAGTTCATCGTGAGCCTGCAACCTGCGGCCACGCCGTTCTGGGTAGAGAGACAGTTGCGCCTCTGCCGTGACCTGGGGGTACGCATCCACTTCCACGGCAATCCCCGTATCATGTGGGTCTGGGCTGACCAGGATGGGCAGCGTGCCATGACACTGCACGACGAGGTCGATGACTTCACCGTATCCCCGGACCAGTGCAAGGGCAACGAGGATGAGGGTGACATGCGGCAGGTCATCGCACAGCTATGAGCATAGGCTGTGTGCTGCTCATCATCATGGCATTCTTTTTCGGCGTGGCAGCAGGCACGCCTAACCGGTAACCTATAGACAACAAAGGAGAACTAGACTATGAGATTCGACGATTGGGAAGACGCAATCCGTGAACTACCTGACGACCAGCTAGCCGAGGTCACCGCCGCACTGGCTGTGCTCCGCAACTGGGATGTCTTCTACCGGGAGTTCAAGGGCATGGGCACGTTCGGCTTGCAGGTACCGCTGCTCTACGAGGCAGAGCGTAGACGGGCCAAGTTCGACATCGCCAGCAGCCCCAAGCGGTACTTCGACTCGCAGTTCATGGAGTTCCGCGACGTGACAAGCTAGTCTACTGTCAACTAAGGGCATGTCCCCACTGGGGACGGTTAGTGACTAACACATGCCCTTGATTGAAAGGAGAACAGTCTATGTACATAACAAGACGCAACGATGGGGGCATGTTCCTTGCCCTCTTCACCCACAACGAATCCATGGTAGAGCAGGAACTCAACCCCGCTACCCCTGGCCCTGCCTACCCGCCATGGATGGCCAAGGTACGCTTGGCAGGTGGTTGCAGTTGCGCTGGCGAGGACTACTACTACGCGAAGTACTGTCCACTGCACAAGGATGGGTGGGTGGTGCCAAGCGTGGATCGACACAAGCTCTACGCCTACGTGGGTAGGGTCACGCTCAAGCAACTCGGCCACTTCATGATGGGCAGCCTACGCATTGGCAACCAGTGGCTGACTGTCAGTGGCACCTACGGCAGCGACGGCAACACCATGGACTACGAGAAAGTCCTGCCCCAGTATCGCCATCACCTCGTCGAGGTACCGCCTGCCATCGCCGACATCTTCTGGGCAGGGGAAGGTGGCTGGAACAGTGCAGGGAGTGAAGGCCCAGTCATGCACAAGTATGGCATGTCACTGCTACGTGACCTCATTGGCAAGGATGCCAAGGTCAAGCGTTAAGTTATACTAAACAAAGGAGTTACGATGAAGCACAAGACCTGGGGACATGTGATATATCTCAGGCTGCACCGGGTACTCTGTGCCTTGTGCTGCCACCCTACCTTCACTGACCAGTGGGGTGGGCAGGAGTGTGGTTGTGGCAAGATCAGCCACGACTAGGCAATAGGCTAACCAA
>Ga0208185_1000060_pt1 | contig 67145 bp, 68 predicted proteins | sample EasRivMeERMLT700_FD_187532 | JGI IMG/M metagenome (GOLD analysis project Ga0208185, IMG submission 187532) | Soil microbial communities from meander-bound floodplain in the East River, Colorado, USA - East River MetaG ERMLT700 (SPAdes) (version 2) | ecosystem: Environmental > Terrestrial > Soil... | reverse complement strand
GACCGGGGTCGCCTTGGTCGCCCTTTTCGCCTTCAAGGCCGGGTAATCCTGGCAGGCCCTGGACGCCATTGGTGCCGTCGACGCCTGCGGGACCGGCGGGGCCGACTGGGCCGGGGACACCGGGGGGTCCTTGGATGAGGCCGCTGTCGACCCAGGTTGACGTCGTGGGGTCCCATACCCAGAGGTGGCCAGTATTCTCGACAACCCATGCATCACCCTCCTCGCCGGTCGGGGGGAGGTCGCCCACGGTATCGACTGCGCCTTTGATTGCCAGCCCCACGCCTGGGGGGCCGGGGGGTCCCTCCGGGCCTGGGGGTCCAGCTGGCCCTTGCATACTCGCGGTGCCGGTAACGAGTTGAAACGATGGGGTCCACGGGTAGTAGGCGGCTTGGACGTATTGATGGAGGGCGATGTCGCCAGCGTCGAGGGGGACATCTATCACACCGTCAACCTTAGTTAATGGGATGGGGCCGAGGTCGTTTAGGTTGATGGTGACTGGACCCGTATTTGGGCCAGATGCGTAGAAGCCGATCTGGATAAAGGGTAAGATGTCGGTGAGTTGGTCGTAACTGGACAGGGCTGGGCTGGGGATACCGGTGATTACGTCGGTGCCGACTGGGGTAAATACGATCACCTCCTGGGGGCGGGACGGGTATTCGACGCTGGTGGACTCAATGGACCGTTCCTCGATGGTGGTGTCTAGCATGGTTAGTCACTAACAAAGGGTGATTATATCGAAAAAAGGGCGCATAGGAAAATCTAATAAACCTATGCGCCCGTAAGAGTGAATGAACAACAGACTAGGACTTGGTAATGCCTATGCCTGCCTAGCGCGACCCCTTGCGTATGCCGAGGGCGTGGCCGGGTTGGGCCGAGCGCGGGGCGAGGGTGGATGGTGGGGCCGAGGCGGATTGGACACTGGGGGCAGCACTGTAGGCACTGGCACTGGCAGCGTCACCAGCTGGTGGGTCGGGGAGGTGGGTGGACGTGGTGACGTCGAGGGAGATGGTGCCGTCGCCGCCAACGAGTGAGCCACCAGATTGAGTCAAGGTAATGGGCTGGTCGGGGGCGAGGGCGATACCGGGGAGGGCAGTGAAGGTGATGGGGCCGCTGACAGCGCCGGTGAGGGGGGTGACCGCGACGTCATCGGAGACGACTACACCGCCACACTTGATCTGCAGTATGCCGGACCCGGTGTAGGTGGCGGTGCCGTAGGTGTACTGGCCGGTGGCTCCCTGGAACTCCAGGGATGCGCCAGCAGGTACGGCAACCAATAACTTCGGGGTGGTGGATAGGCCAGCGATGGTGGCGGCGTCGATGGCGACAGTGGTGGTCACCGGGGTCTCGCCAGTGGAGCCGCCTGGGGGAGTGACTACCGGGGGTTCCTGGTCGCTGGGCTTGTACATGGTGGAGATGGTGCGGGAACCGGCGACGTCCTGCGTGATCATGACCGGGGGGATCTCCTCGCCTTCCTTGGGTTCGGGGAGGGCGTAGGGGTCGGGGCCGTCACTGAGCCGCACTGCTGGCCAGGGGGCGAGTTTGGTGGGGGCTGGGGGAGTGGGGGCAGTGGCAACGGGTGCCGGGGTATGGGTAGTGGATGTGGTTGACATGTGGGAGTTACTCCTTTGCTAACTATACACTAACTGGGTCAACGTAGAGCTTGGCACGCACGGCGGCGTCCTTGGATTCGAGCAACTTGCGGAGGGCCACGGTGCGCTCCGGGTTGCGCGGGAGGTTCTCTACGATGGCGTTGGCTAGGTCACAGAAGGGTTGGCTGACCAGTTGGAGGTGGGCCGGGAGATGGGTGTAGGAGAAGAACTGGAGGATGGGTTCCATGGGGTTAGACCGAGAATCCTGCCTGTCTCAATTCGGCGGTGCGTTGCTCGGTGGCAGAGGCATCGCCGTCCTTGTCGTGGTCGAATGCCCACAGGCCAGCCCCGTAGACCTCGATGATGGACTGCTCGTGGTTGGTGACTAACAGCCAGTACTGGGCCTGGGTGACGAAGCCTTCGGGGATGGGGACGATGATGTCGAAGACCAGGGATGGCCAGTTGTCCTTTGCCCATGACAACACGGCGTCGGCAGTGTCGGCGGTGCAGTAGTCAACCGGGTTTAGTGGGTAGATGGGGTGCTCGTAGCCGTAGTTGGGGTTGACCGACCATGGGCGCTCGTAGGTTGATGGGCCGACACTTTCGCGGTTATTGGTGTAGTACAGCTGCTTGGTTATTGGCGAGTACAGGAAGCCCTTGAATGCACGTACCAGGAGGGTGGTTGGGTCGCGCATAGCCGGTGGGTTGGGTGCAGCGCCAGTACCGGGTGCCGAAGGCACAGGAGGTGGTGGGGATGGAATGGACGGGGACGCTGGGGACGACATGGGTGAATGGTTCTCCTTGGTTAGTAACTAACGCACCACCAGACGTGCCGACAGTGGTGAGAACCAATCACTGAACTTCCCACTGTCAGCACGCTGCTGGCTCGTATGGCATCAACTAGACTCAGACTGGAACACTACAGCTAGATACCAGTATACCATGGGTTGACGTGTGATGTCAAGCGACCGCAATATACTGTATACCGGTATCCTTATGTATATATGTGACACACAGCTAGGCAAGTTTGGCACCGAATTTCACGTCTACCTGGGACTTTACTTTGGCCAGGGCGGCAGTGAGGGGAATGTAGTCACCGGTACTGGGGTCGCGCCACAGGCCACCGAGACCGGCTTTCCACCCCGCTTGGTACATGACGACCCGCCAGTCGATGAGGCGGTTCATGGATAAGTAGATGGTGAGGTCGTGGACCGTGGTCATCAATGGCAGGGATGGGCCTTTGAAGCTGGGGATGAGGCCACTGGACATGAGACGGCTGGCGCTGGTGCTGGGGATGTTGAGGATGGTGGAGACGGCGTCGACGTCGAGGAATACCGCGTTGATCACGTCACTCAGCCCACCCCGCGGCGGTATATCCCACCAGTCGCTGGGCAGGTCGTGCTTGGTGGCAAGGCGATGGCGGTACTGGATGGCCTGGGCGTAGCGGCAGCACTGGGCGAAGTACTTGCGCCAATGGGGTGGGAGTGGGTCGGCGGGGGGTAGGGGGCGCACGGCGGCGGCGAGTACGGGGGCGCTGGCCAGGATCTCGTCGCGGGTGAGGCCGATGTCGTCACGTATGGGCTGCGGCACCCGGTAGGACCGCGACTTGGCGATAACGGCTTTGCGTAAGGCGGCGGTGCGGTTGGCCTTGGTGCGCCGGTCGGCAGCAGCCTTGGCGTCGACCGGGCTTGCCATATAGGCGGGTGCCGGGTGTGGCACGGGGGTGGTGCGGTCGTTGATGCGGATCTTGCGCTGGGCCATGGCTATGCGACGTCCTTGGCGGTAGTGACTAACTGGATACGTAAGTTGGCGGCGTTGGCAAGGGCGATCACGGTGGTGAGGTTGACCAGCTTGCCGCGATTGAGCATGTGCCGAATAGTTTGGACATTCACTCCACTACGCTGGGCCAGGATCGCTATCGACCGGCTGGGGACGGTGCTCAGACAGGTATCGGTGAACTGCTTGATTTCGTCGCGCATCGAGCCAGTGGTTGGTGATGTAGGAACGGTAGCGGTTGACAAGTGGTGGGCGCGGAGCGGGGGTGAGGCGGGTGCAGGACCAGTAGTTAGTGACTGCGGTGGTGTCGTCTGGGGGCGGGAGTACTGGCGCAGGCTGCGGTCGTTGCGCGGGGGTGACAGTGGGTGTAATGGTTCCATTGCGGGTGAATATCTCCTTATATAATGCGTCGAGTTGCGGCTTGACCCCGGCGAGTTCTACGGCCATGGTGCGATGGGCAACGAGAGCTTGGCGGTAGTCGAGGTGATAGTAAGCTGGCCAGCGGTTGACAAAGCTGTGGGCCATGCCGATATCCATCGGGGTGCCGTCCAGGTTGATGAATAGTTGTTGGTGGGCATAGCCGTATGGCTTGATGTGGATGCGTCGATTAACCATCAGCTTCTCAATATAGGCCCAGGCCCAGCGGGTGTAGCAGTTGTGTTTCAATAACAGTGCACGTATGGCCTTCACGTCCTGGACCTTGAGTGCGTAGGCGTGGCGCGGGTGGATACCTAGACCTAGTGCCAACATGAGGAGGGCGTTACAGCGAACGGCGTGGTAGTGGTTGGACCGGTTGAGGTGCGAGAGGTGGTATTCGAGTCTCGCTCTACTCAATGGGGAGACTGGGTCGGTGGTGGTGGTAGTGGTCGCGAACTGCCAGAGTGCGGCGAACTCATCCTTAGTGACTAACCCCCGGCTTTTCAGCCAAAGGATGGGTTTGCGCAGCAAATGGCGCAGGACGAGTTGATCCCGGGGAGGCAGTATGGCACACCCGGCGGTGAGGTTTTCCAGCGTGTACCCCCCGCCAAGCTCCAGTATGAGCCTACTGGGGTCGATGGCGATGGTGCCCTTGGCTAACTTTTCGAGGTGGGTCATTTTGGGGTTCCGGCAAAGTACAGTATAGTATAGTTACTTCTAATAATTATGTGTATATCACCGGGAATGAGGGTGAAAATGACGGTAAGTTGGTGATAACATGACATTTATTGCGAAAGTTGCTGTCGAAAGTACAAAACTTCATGAATTTGCCTCAATCTCAATTGTGTCGACGTTGGCGCAGGCCGTAAATCCACCATACCCCCGTACCCCCCCCCGTGGGACCCCAGTTTTGCGCTGTCCTGGGCCATTTTCGCCATATATTCGCCATTTTGTTAGTCACTAACCGGTTTTCGCCTGATTTTCGCCTTTTCTGGTTAGTAACTAACTGTTTTTCTTCAGTATAGCATACTTTTTTATGCCCTAAAAGTGCCAATTTTGGTCTCGTCGAGAACGTCGCATGGGACCCAACCGGCCCGCCCCCCGCGCGAGTCAGGGGGTAGGGGAGCATCTCGCGCGAGTCATTGCCATAGACGTAGACGTAGACGTAGACATTACCTATAGCGGAGCCGGGAGCCTAGCCGGGAGCCTATCAGGCGGAGCCGGGAGCCGGGAGTTAGTCACTAACAGGCGGAGCCGGGAGCCGGGAGTTTAGGCGGGGCGGAGCCGGGAGTCCCATATATATGTGAGCCGGGAGCCGGGAGCCGCTAACCCAATGATTCTATGGCAATGTCCTATAGCCTATACGCCATAGACTAGGGGAATAGATGGCGAAACCAGTGCAAGGCATTGATAACAAAGGGCGATTACATTTTCGCCTTTTCTACGCCTCAATGTAGACATGGATAACAATATTTATTTTCAACCTTTGTTTCCTATAGGCTAGCCGCTATGCATACAAATTTCGCTTGTGCCATACCATGGGATTGCATATAGTTGGACTTCGATCTTTGATATTCGAGGCGGGGCGGGGCGGGGCGGGGCGAAAGCTCCCATGCAGAGAGCGAAGCTTAGGACGAAAGTCCACTCGGCGAAAGCTCATATGGGAAAGTAGCCGCAACCTAATACCCCGCGAAGTTCTCACGAACGTGACCACTCGAATTGACGGGATCGAAACGATCTTTGACATGTTATACCGGACTCGGATAGATAGCACATGCTATTGCTGTAGCGGAGTACCCTGGTAGATAACCACACTAGCGGATGCAGTGTAGGCCATTAAAGGCCAGAATGGTTAGGGGAAACGAGTACCAGCGAAGTAAGACATAAGCCAATATCTTAAACTCACTTGCCCATTAGTAGAGTAACGTTGGGAAACGTTAAAGGTCCGGTAAAAGTTAATGGTTGCCATAACGATACGTCAGTTTATCGCATGTTTGCATAGCGGGGAAAACCGACTCCGGCAGCGTGGAAAGTCCAGCGTGGGTATCAGTTCAATTGACCACTGGAAGCAATCCGCTGAATCGGCCGCTAAACATTGGCTAGGATCTAGAATTTATTCTCATGAACCCTAGCTATGCTATGCCGTGCTAGAAACAAGTCCCTAACAAGTCCAGCGTGGGTATTGACCACTGGTAGGCGTGATAGATGAGACTAGGGTTATAGGCGGAAAACATGGTAGGCGTGCTGGATAGCCAAGATGGCCTACCATACGCTGGTAGCAATGTAGTACCAGTGCAATCGGCTATACCGCCAGATAGTTAGTTACTAACGAACACGCTAACTCCACGAGAGTTGTGTCTAAAAATTGGGTTTCGAGACAAGGTTATCCAATCCGTCAAGTGACTAGCTATGCTGGCGGTACAGCTATGGCGAGACATATACGATACGTGTGTCTCGCCATAGCTGCCAGAGATACTGGTAGCGATTCGAAAGGTAGACATTAGACTATGGCAATCAACAAGACCGTGACCACTCCCATCAACGGAGTTGACATTCAGGCGATCATCGCCCAAGCTGTCTCGCAAGCCGTCGCGCAATCCACGGCTCCGCTTGCAGCCGAGGTAGCCCGTCTGAAAGCCGAAAACGCGAAGCTCGCTACGGCTCCCGTCAAGCCCGTCGTGGAAGTACCGCTGACAATGCAAGTGTCTCTGAAAGGCGCATTGTCGGTCTATGGCTTGGGCCGATTCCCGTTCACGTTGTACAAGTCGCAATGGGTTCGCCTGCTCAAGTTCGCCAAGTCCATCGAGAAATTCCTCGTGGACAATGACAAGCTCTTGAAAAACAAGAGCGACAAGGACTAGTTCGCCAAGCGGCTTGGGCGTGTGCCGGAAACACGCCCCGCTAATAGCCAGTCTAGGCATTGTCTAGGCTGGCTATTCGTGTTTCTGGACTACCAGACGCGACAGACAGGAGAACCATCACATGCCAAACCTGACCGATAGCTACGCCTACACTCTGTTCCAGGTAGGCTTTAGCAAGCCCAAGCAATTCGCGACAGTTAGCGCGAGAACCGCCGAGGAAGCCGTGTCCAAAGCGGAACGTGTCTACTGGCGTGAAGGGAAAGCCAAGTCCGTCGAACTGATCGACGACAAGCGTACCCTGGACTTGTATCACGGGCCGCTCTGGGCGAGCATTACCCACTAGCCGCGAGTCGTCAAGCCATGCCGTCTGTACCATCGGGCCAGACGGCATGTTTGTCCACTCGGACTAATCCCAAGCAGACAGGAGAATTGTATCTATGCCAACTTTGACGAACGATCAGGTTGATGACATCGTCAGCCACTACTACGACACTGGCACTAGACCGCCAGCCGTGTTAACAGATCGTGTCATGGTCAAGCCGCAGGACATGTATGTCGGGGACGTGATTCGTGTGCCGCAGGCATCGGTCATGTTCGACACTGCCATGGTCCAGCGGATTGACTTCGCCCACAGTAAGGTGTATCTGTTCCGGCCACATGTCTATATCAACGGCATGGACGATGTCAGTGTCGATTGCGTCATGTTGTCGGAGACATTGACTCTGTCGACCGACTCCAAGACCGAGTTCGAGCGGCTCGGCCACGTTCCCCACTAGACAGTGGGGCGGCTATAGGCAGGGCAAGCATACGACATGTTTGCCCTGGCCCACTAGCTGGCTAACCCCAGTGATATCAACAACTTAGGAGAGAACCAATCATGAAACTAACAACCTATACCCTGATCAGTGACCGGATCATCCCGTTCCTGGATACCCTGGTCAGGGTGGCCGCATTCACTGGCCTTATCACCTATGCCATCTACACGGTGGACAGTGTCTACGGCAAGTACTGCGATGTCGAAACCGCAGACATCCAGGCCAAGGCAGATGAGTCATCGTTTGCTGGCACGCTGGGGGGATGCGCGACAGACACTGAATGCATGATGGCCGAGGATGCCGCTGTCAAGGCAGTGGCGCAGGAGAGACAGTTGGCTAGCTATGGCGGCGGTGGCCGCGAGTTGGCCAAGGCTGGCAAGTTAGGCAAGTAGACTGCTAGGGAGGCACGGTCAATGCCCATCGGGGTAGTGGCCGTGCTGCTTAGTTGGCTAGATGTCAACGACGAAGGAGAACTAGACTATGACAATACAACAGGCCGCTCAACAGGCCATCGACGTGCAGGACGCCTGTAATCTATCAGGCGTGGTAGCGTCCTTCCACCGTGTGATGGGCGTACTCTGCGAACACACCATGGCCACACGGGACAGGAACAGCCATCCCATTGTCACGCTGTTCCTGCTCAAACTGTGTGAGTTGAATGGCTGTGGCAGCACGCTGCATGAGAGCTATGAGGCGGCAGAGAAGGCGTGCCATGAACTGGCGCAGTCATCCGGCGATGGCCATCACCACTACGAGGTTGTAGTGAGCAACATTGGCACCATCTACAGCGGGATGGACCAGGGCATTGCCGAGATGAAGTACGACAGCTATGTCAAACTCTCTGCCGCTGGCCAGGGCATTGCCGGGTACGAGGACGTGACCCTGCTGCGGGATGGCGACACCGTCAACGAGTACGACGGCGGGGAACAGCGGCTGATAGATATCGAGAGCCGCATGGAGTAGCGTAGCGCAGACAACTAGACATAGCATGGGCAGTGACAGGTCAGTGTCCATGCTGTGGCGTAGCTGGCTGGGATACAGGCAGTGACAAGGGAGAACTAATCACTATGGCAATTAATCCGACGACGCGGGTGACCTACTCCACGCTGGAGAAGCTCAACCTCAAGACGAGCAAGGCCAGGGCTATACTCGCTGTCATGGCGATGTGCGAGGAGGTGATGGGGGCACGGCCCAGCCTACCCACGGTCAAGGTCATGGTCGATAGCGTGAAGGACAACCTCAACGCTATCGAAACCGACCGTGTCTGCCGGGAGTTCCTGGAGTACTTCCAGGACATCAACGGCGGGGTAGACCTGTGCCGCATGGTAAGGGCATTGAGGGTCCGGGGCATGAAGGTGACCACCACCAGCGAGTAGAGGCTAGTCTACTGTCATCAAGTGCATGAGTTAGTCACTAACCCGGTGGCTGGATCATGCACTTGGATGGAAGGAGAACAGCAATGCGAACAGACGCAACGATAGACAGGGGTCAAGTCCTCTGCCGCAATGCCGACCGGACAGGCTACGGCAAGGTGGATGCCAAGCTGGGTGACCTCATCTGGTGGCGCACCGGCCATCAAGGGGATCTACAGGTTGGCCGCATGGTAGGCAGGGTACGGCATGCTCCAGCCCTGGATGGTGACAAGGGTCCAATCGAGCGGTACATCCTGGTAGGCAGGCTGTCCAGCGACATGACCTACGTCTCTGAGTTCTGGGTGAACCCGGAGGACGTGACCAAGGTGGAGGAGATACGCAACCAGACCTCTACCCTCCGGTGGTTCCTGTCTGACCACATGGTAGCCGAACCCATCGGCATAGTGAGACGGTGCCTGTCCGAGATGTGGTCCAGTTGGGATGCGTTCATGGACTATCTCAACAAGAAGGGAGAGAGCATCCACCCCACTGGTAAGTTATAGTAGACAAAGGAGTTACGATGAGGCTGCGATACACAATCAAGCGCAACGGGCTGGTCATCCAGTCCTACGAGTCAAGCGAACGGGACTTCCACGAGTACTACCTCCCGTCGCTTGGCCCGTCTGACGAGGTGCTGGTCACTGTCTACTTCGATGGGGTAGAGATTGGCCAACTGTTTTTGAAACGTTAGTAACTAACCAAGGAGAAACAACATGGGATCATACAAAGTCGAAGTCATCGCTGACAACAGCGGCAAGTGGGCCAGCAATGGGATGCGGTACTCGTCCGAGGCTGCGGCCAAGGACGCAGGTCAATCCCTGTCATGGCGCTGGACCGCAGTGCGTGAATGGCGGGTGGTCGAGAGCGACGACGCGCCGAACGACAGCAAGTAGGACAGTGACAAAGGAGAACACTACATGACCAAACAGAGAACCAATCAGCGTGCCTGCCGCATCTGCAGGCGGGGCAGGGCATTGCAGGGGGTGCGGTGCAACGGGTGCCAAGCGAAACTCAACGCCGCCATCACCGCCGCACTCGCCAAGGTGCAAGCCAATGGCTAACCACACCGCGTGGATCAAGGCCATTGCACGCACTGCCCTAACCGAGGAGCAGATGGACATTATAGACAGGCTCCATCGCGAGGAGTCCACGCAGCGGCAGGTACCAGTCAAGATCTCCCTCTACTGGGTGGTGGTCGAGGGCATAGGCAAGGTGCACCAGGGACGTGACCACAACCACGCTACCCGTATCTACCGTGAGTACTGCACCTGCTCACGCCAACCGACCGGCTCACTGGCGGGACTGGATGTCACGCTGGTCAAGGATGGGGTGGAGACGGACTGCTACTTCGCCCCGCGCCCCTACCCCAAGGGGTAGCATAGGCTGAGCACTGACCACCTGGATAGTTAGTAACCAACTACCTATCCAGTGTGGTGGAGGTTCGACTATGGCTAGACTAACGCAAGCAGACTTACTGCACCAGTGGTGCAACCGGGGGGTGACAGAGTATCTACGCTCTGGTAACCTTGCCGTATCCAACAACGGCAAGGCTATACTCTACGACGGCTCACTCGTAGGGCTGCACCTTGATGTGGGCGGGGTACTCATCACCCTGTTCGCGGATCACGTGGACAAACCCTACCGGTCCCGCGTCTCCCCGCACTGGATACCCGGTGAGATACGGCGCGGCATGCCCACTGCCCAGCATCACGCAGTACGCATATCCAAGCATGTCATGGGATACAACATGTACTGGGTCACCAAGGGTGATGACATGCAGATACTACGCAACCTGGGGTGGCGCATGGTGTACCACTGGGGTGAGTGTGGCAGGGATGATGCCAAGCTGGGCAAGATGAAAGCCAAGCGGTACATCACCATGACCAGCCACCAAGCCGAGGCCGATGAGCGGGAAACTACATTGCGCCAGATCGAGATGCTGCTGGGCGGCACGGGCGGCAGTGGGTATGACAGTGGGTCCATGATGGGGGCAGTGCCGGAACTCCGGGTGTACCGCATGGCCCTGATCAATGGCAGGTGGACCGACGCTGAGTTGGAGGTGGCCCAGGTATATAGTGACAGGTGGAGGGAGGTGGATGAGGCACGGGTCAGTGAGCACGGTGCCTTCGGTCGCCGGTCATGGGCCGAGAGGCGCAGGCGGGACGAGGCACGCTATGCCGAGAGCAAGGCAAAGGAGGAGAAGGAGAGGGAGTACTGGACACCAGATCGCATTGCCCAGATCACCCAGGCATGGAAGGATGGGGGTACCACGACCGGGAAGTTCATCGACTGGACTGGACCGGTACCCTACTGGGTAACTAACGAGGCGATGAAGATCACCCTGTTGCGTATCAGTGGCAACGAGGTGGAGACGTCACGCGGGGCAAGGGTTGGGATACGGGCGGCGAAACGTCTGCTCGACCTGTGCGAGAGGGTATGGGCGACAGGCGTGGATCTCATCTACACCTGGGAGAACCCCGGTCCCAAGGTTGGGGTGTACCAGTTGCAGTACATCAACCAGACCGAGGTAGTGATAGGGTGTCATACTCTATTGCGTACCACAATCGAGGCATTCAAGCCCGTGTTCATGGAGCACGCGGCACGGCTACGCCAGATGGACACACGGGAGGATGACATACTGGCTGAGGAATTGCGACCGATACTACAGCAAGGAGTTAGTGACTAACATGGAAAAGACAAGCCGACGCACGGTGTCAGCGACGATGAACGACCCGCTGGCCAAGGCGATGGTACCACCCGTGACGCAGGTCATCGCCCCCGATGGCACGATCACCACCGTGGAACCACTCAATGGCCGGGACTTCAAATTGCAGGAGTTGTACACCCACACCCAGTCCACCACTGTGCAGATGATCGACATGCCGGATGGTAGGTTGATGTGGATGGACGAGGAAGGGAAACTCACGGGCAAGGAACCCAACCCCGTGGCTACTGCACTGGTGGAGAAGTGGCTACTCCCCGGTGACTACATCGCTGGCCATGCCCTGGTGTGCACGAAACGGATGGTCAAGTAAGCTATTGATTCGAAAGGACTTGTGTGGTACAATGGACAACATGAAGAACACTACAGCTGTTAAGCTACCCGACTTTGTGGCCGAGTTGGAACAGGTACTTGGTGATAAGCACGGACTATCACTCGACGGGGACTGCACCGGTGGGATATCCCCACTGGGAGATGACGAGAAGTTCATAGGCACCGTCCCTCCCGGCATGACCCGTGTACTGTATCTGGTATCCCGCTACTACGATCACATCTCTGCCGAGCAGAAGATTGCCTATGAGTTCTCGGCGGATGGCAGTAAAGCGGAGCAGGTTGCCATGACACTGGGTACCCTGGCTAAGGAGAGGGCCGACGTCTACCGCAACATGTTCTGGGCCAGCGTCCACGACACCTACCCCCCAGCCAAGGAGTACAAGGGGCTGTCGCTGCGCCAGGGCTGGGGACTGGTCGAGACGCCAGCTGAGGACACGGTGCTCATGTCCCTGCTCCAACTACTCAAGGAAAGGAGGTGATGGGATAGCAGACAGAGACACACTGTAGCCAGTCATTACCTGATGACGAGGCGGTACCCATGGAGTAACCGCTGTGGGTACCGTCGACGATTGATATGAAACGCAAGGAGAGTAATAAGTTATGGCATTGAAACTAAACAACACTAGACAACAACCAATCACAACTGGACTGATCGACCGACCGGCGGAGCACGGTGGTCACTGTCCAGAGACTATGCTTGACTCACTGATGCAGTCGATGCACCCGTCTATACCGGGCATCACCTCGATACGGTATGTGGCATTCGGCGCAGACGCGAGGGATGAGGAGAGGGAGAAGTTACTAACCCTCATGGACAGGCCGAGACTGCAACTCACCGGCCAGCAACTCGCAGTACTCATGGAGTTAGTGACCAACTCGCATCACATTATGGTGCGTGCGCGTGCGGGTACGGGCAAGACGACGCTGATAAATGAGTGCATCGCATGGCTGGTACTCCTGGCCAGGGCAATGGGACGTCAAGCCCCATCGTACAGTGCACTGTCCTATCACCAGCTTGGGATTGAGTTCATGAGGGATAACGGGGTCGAGGGGCGGGACATTGGACGCCTCATAGAGCTTGGCAAATCAAACGCTGGCGGCATCTGGGCCATGCTCGATGCACTGGGTATCAAGGCCAACACCAACGACGACCAGCTGACCAAGGCACGGGTACGCAAGATGCGTGTGAACCTTCGCCGCCTGCTGGGGTATTGCAAGAACGAGTGGCGCACGCCAACAGATGCCAATGTCAAGGCCCTGTGTGACCGCTATGATGTGACGCTGGACAACGGCACACTAGACGAGGTGTGTGCGGCACTGCGTGAACTGCTCGTCATGTCACTGGATCTACGCAAGTGGGGCATTGGGTTTGATGACCAACTCTGGTGGCAGGCCGAGACCAGGGCACAGTTGGATACTGCACCGTCACTGGTCTTCGTCGATGAGTACCAGGATACGAACCAACCACAGGCCGAGATGGTGAGGAAGCTCATCGTCGCTGGCTCACGGGTGGTGGTGGTAGGGGATGAGAGACAGGCGATCTTTGGATTCCGCGGAGCCGATACCCGTGCCATGGACAACGGCGAGGTACTCCTCCGGGGCACAGATGACCGGGGCCTGACGGTACTGCCACTCACGCAGACGAGGCGATGCTCTGAGATGGTAGTACGCTTGACACAGGCCATTGTCCCTGACTTCGAGTGCCTGCCCGGTACTGCCAAGGGGGCACTGGGTACAGTGGATGATGGCCAACTGGTGGGCTGGCTCAAGCCCGGTGACGTGGTGCTCTGCAGGAACAACGCAGACCTAGTGGCACTGGCATACCGGTTACTGTCCAAGTCCATCCCCTGCATGATCAAGGGGCGGGACATAGGCGACAAGCTGTGCGACTTGGTCGATGAGGTGAACGGCAAGGACTGGGCCGGGGATGCCTCGTCGTTTGGCCTGTCGCTGCGTGACTGGTACATGGAGAAGCGACGGCCACTGTTGATGGAGGGTGACGATGCCGAGCGGCGATTGGCTACACTCCAGGATCAATACGACTGCTTGAACATACTCGCAATGGAAGGGATGGATGCGGGTAAGATCAAGAATACAATACGCTTTGTCTTCGGCGACGGCGCACGCAATGGCAAGGTAACATTGAGCACTGGTCACAAGTTCAAAGGTCTTGAGGTTGACACCCCCGACAATAGATTGGTACTCTTGAGGCCCGACCGGCTGGGCATGGCGGGGCGCAATGACGAGGATACAATGCAAGAGTCCAACGTGCTCAACGTCATGCTCACCCGTGCCAAGGGTGCACTGTACTTCGTGCCGTTCATTACCAAGAAGGGCAAGGAGGTGGCGGTACCCCAGGTACTGGAGGCACGGTGGCTGGAACTCACGATGGAGGTGTCGGCTGGCGGTTAGTCACCAACTCGCCGCCTCGCGCACGCGCCCGTATATAGAAGGGAGATTTTATTTTTCATTCAGTGGTTGACACGCCACGTCAATCGTAGTACCATCATGTAGTGGCGCACCAATATGAAACCCTCGCCGCTGAGGTGGGCATCTCAACACGCCACCTCTACCGCATATTGAACGAGGGCAGTAGACCTAGCGTAACAGTACTAGGTAAACTCTCCGCAGCCATGGGCCTGTCCATGGATGAACTACTCACTGTCATAGACAAGGCAGCGATGACTCAGCTGAGGAAACGGGCGGGACGTAGCAAGAGGCGACGCCGCCGCAGTTAGTAACTAACCAATCAAGGAGAATAGATAATCGTTATGGCAACCGAAACGTCAGTAGTAACCAAGACCAAGTCGACCCCCGCCGCAGTGGTGGCGAAGGGTACCCGAGTGGATGTCACTGCCACCCCCGTCGTACTCCAGGCGGCGCAACAGATACCGGTAAAGGATCTCGTCCTGGTAGATAATCCAGGGCGCATGGATGGTGACAACAAGCTGGAGATGCTGCGCCACGCCATCGAGCAGGCAGGGCAGGTACTCCAACCCCTCTCGATTCGCCCCACCACCGAGGAGGATGGCGATGCCTTCGCCGAGGGCAGGTACGCAATCGTCGATGGCCGTCGCCGCTTCCGCTGCGCTAAGTCCTTGGGATTCAAGACGGTGCCGGTGGTGTTATGGAATCCAGGCAAGGGCAAGGACCGTATCACCACGGTACAGGGTGCGATCCTCGCCAACCTCGCGAACCGCAGCCTCACTGTACCGGAGATGCTCAACGCCTTCCTCGCCCTGGCCGATGACCTCGACTGGGATGTGAAGATCCCCAAAGCGGGAGACAAGGGCATCGGCGCGTGCGGCAAGGACGTCGAGAAGCTCGCCCGTTACACTGAGACGAGCAAAGCAACTATCTATCGCACCCTCCGCATGGGCCTGCTCGACAAGGAGATACTCAAGAAGGTGCACAACAAAGTCGTCGGTGCCGACGCCGCCCGTGACATGGGTGGGCTGGTAGCCAACGGGTTCCTCACCGAGGAGCAGGCGACGTTGGTATTCGAGGAAGCCTTCGATGCCAATGCCAAGAAGGCCAAGGTCGACAACAAGCGCGACCCCAACGCACCCGATACCCGTACCCCGGACCAGATACGCCTCGATAACCTGGAGCGTAAGCGTAAGCTGGCCAAGCGCAAGGCAGCGAAGGCCAACGGCAGTGCCAATGGTGGCGGCGAGGAAGTAGAGGAGGATACCATCGCCGTATCCAAGGGTGATCTCAAGGCGGCGGCGGCTAAGCTGGCAGCGGAGGGTAAACTTACCAGCAAGGCCAGTGCCGCTGTCGCCGAGGCGAGTGGCAAGGGTGCGGGTATCTCGGCTGATGCCAAGGCCATGACCCTGCGGCTGAAACACTTGGATGATGTCTGCGAGGATCTCATCAACGACACCAACCACCACATCGCCAAGCTGGGCGCGGCCATCTTCAAGTTCATGGACGGCAAGATCCTTGGACCGGAGTTGATCAAGCAGTTCGAGAAGCACTGCCTCCCCGCGACGGAGGAGTAGTGTAGCACCGGCTCACCCACCCTGGCCTAGACAGCGGGGTGGGGTGGCACCGGGGTGGGGTATGGCACAGACGGACAGTGCGGTACCCTGCCCCGGTTGTTAGTTACTAACTCAGGAGAACCAATCAATGGCATTACGCTTTCGCCCCCACGAATCCCTGTCTCATATCACCCGTGTACTACGCCAGTACCTCCACCTCCCCGACCCCCAGGTACTGTACGTGGTACTCGGCACAGTCGCAGGCAACCACCTCCCCGGACCCCCGGTGTGGACCATGCTCATTGGTGGACCCAGTGCCGGTGGCTCCACACTGGTCACATCCCTGCTCGGCTATACCAGCATGACCGACGACGAGGTGCTGGTCCAGCCGGTGCGCAACACCTATGCAATAGATAGTGTCAAGGGTGCCGCCGCCTTCATCTCTGCCTCGCCCAAGAAGGACAAGGCCAAGGATGCGACAGGTGGTATCCTCCCACAGATACGCGCCGAGGGTGGGACCGGCGTACTGGTCATGTCTGACTTCACTAACATCCTCAACCTCCGCAACGAACAACAAGCCGAGGTCATCGCCTGCCTCCGCATGATCTACGATGGGAAGTTTGTTCGCGCCGTGGGTACCGATGGTGCCAAGGTCATGACATGGCATGGCAAGGTGGGATGCATCACTAAATCCACGGGTGCCATTGAATCTCACCATGCTGTCATTGGCGAGATGGGCCAGCGGTTCATCATGTGGCGGTTCGCCCCCACCCGTGGCCATAGTGAATGTCTCAAGATGCTGGCGGTTAAGTCCAAGCGGGACATGGACATGGCCATCGCCAGTGCTGTTGGTGAACACCTCAACCGTACCCTCGATGTCATAGCCAAGGGGGACATCCCGTTTGAGCTAGAGGTCTACGAGTCGCAGTGGACCACCTTCGCCGCGCAGTTCATATCCAAGGCACGCAGTGTAGTGAAGCGGGACAAGTTCAAGTCCGACATCATCGAGTTCATCCCGCCCCCCGAAGGTCCCACTCGTCTCGCGGGGGAGTTCAAGTCCCTGTTCCTGGGCATGCAGGTTGCAGGCGTAGAGGACGCGGATGCGCATAAGGCGTTGTCCTCCATGCTCTGGGGGTCTATGCCATCCATCCGTAGCAACATCCTGCAGTGCGTACTGTCGGCGATGCGTGGCAAGGGTGAACCCTACCACCGGAACCGCTTCACCAACGAGGACATCGACGCCGGGGTACTGGCCAGGGCAGAGGTGGATGGGTATCGCATGACCAGCACCCAGACTATTAGGCGCAACATGGAGGACATCGAACACCTGGGCATTATCAAGCAGGTCAACGGCGTGCATGGCAAGCGCGGCAAGCGTATCGAGTGGGCGCTGTCCACCGATGACACCGAGTTGTGCCGACAGCTGAGACTACTATAGACAAGGAGAATGAACCAATCATGAACGCAACAACCACGACAGCCGACACACTATCAATGCAGGTCGCCTCACTGGAGGACGGCTATGCCAACCTGCTGGAGGAGAACCAGAACCTTGGCAACGAGGTGCAGGATCTCACCAAGGCAGTACGGGAACTGGAGGATCAACAGGCGATCACGAGGCAGGCATACCAGAACCTGTTGGCCGAGAAGGATGGCACTATCGCTGGGCTGGACGCCACCGTCGCGGCCAAGCTCAAGCACATCACGCTACTGGACGAGGCACTGGCCCAGGCGCGTGAGGCCAACGCCACCCTCGACCACAGGTTGGAACAGCAGAACCGCCGCACCACCGGTACTGTGTCCACGGGGAGTGGCGACCCCGGCCTGTCCCACCCATACGAGGCCGAGAGGTTGGAACGTACTGGACCCGTGTTGACGTACGCCGACGTGCGCCTCGCTCGTCACATCCGCAACAACATCCACTACTCAGCGATACGTCTACTGCTGGGCGTGGATGCCTGCCGCATGCTGGACGCCGCCCTGCGTGCCGACAACGACATTGGAGTTAGTGACTAACCATGCCACTACTTACCCCAACCAAACTAGACCTGCCCCAGTTCACCAGCTGGCGCGACGCGCAACCAGGAGCTATAGTAGAACTCATCGACGCCCTCACCCCTGTGGAGGATGGGGGTGGGGGCTACGACTACGTGGTACTACCTGACCAAGCAGGGTTTGGCAAGAGCGGCGTATACCTTGGGGTATCCCAACTACTACGCCGCTCCGGTAGTGTCAACCGCACCGTGATCATGACCCAGAGTCGTGGCCTGCAGGATCAAATAGGTCGCGACGCCCAGTTCAGCCAGGATCTCAAGGGCAGGGCCAACTACCCATGCCAGTACCAGGGGTCGCGCACCAAGTTCCTCACCTGCAAGACTGGCCCGGATCATGGGTGTACCATCGAGGACACCTGTACCTATACCAACCGCAAGCGTATCTGTGCCAACCACCACACGGTAGTTACTAATTATGCATGTCGGTTGTCAATGTCCCTCTACCCCAATGCGGTAGGCGTGGGCAACTTCGACCTCAACATACTGGACGAGGCGCACCTTGTACCTGATGAGATAACGAGAGCCATGTCTGTAGAACTGGACGCCCGTGAGCAGGCACGCATACTCAACGACATTGACTCACCCACCCCCAAGGCATTGACATCCTGGCGGGAGATGGCCAGCCGGTGGATGTCGTGGTACGCCAGTGAGTACATGGAGGGGGATGAGGACAGCGCCGATGCCGAGACCCATGACCTGCGGGACAAGGTGGCACGCATAGCCAAGTGCAGCGGGACAGATAATTGGTTGACCTACCATAGGGACGGTGATGATACCCTGTACCTAGACGTCATCTGGCCAGGGTTATATGCGAAGAGTGCCCTGTACCCAGGTGGCAAAGTGCTGCTCACCAGTGCGACCATTACCGCCAAGAGCCTATCGCAGCTGGGCATTGCTGCCGACAAGGTGTACTGGCGTCGTACTGGTGGGCAGTTCGATCCCCGTAGGTGGCCTGCCGTATGGCTGAAGACGTGCCAAGTGAAACAGTCCATGCCCAGCCACGCCAAGGCCAAGCTGTTGAATACCATTGACCAGATCATACGTACTCGCGCTGTCGATGGTAACCGCAATGGTATCATCATCACGCCATCCTATGAGCTAGCCAACTGGATCAAGAAGGAGTCCCAACATGGCCAGCGCATTGTCGTCCCTACAACTGCTACTACCCGAATGGAGGTGGACAAGTTCAAGTCACCCGCCAATCTATGTCGTGGGGCAGTTCTGTGTAGTCCCGCTATCGGCACAGGTTATGACTTCCCAGGGGATACTGGTCGGTGGGTTGTTGTTCCTAAAGTTCCATACACATACCACGGAGACCCACTGACGAAGGCACGGCAGGAGCGTGATGGCCGGTACAGTGATGGCCTCGTTGCCCAGGAACTTGCCCAGATGGTGAGCCGGTGCATGCGCGGTCCCGCCGACTGGTGCGAGGTGTTCGTACTCGACGACCTGATCCAGCCGTTTGTCAATAGGAACCGTGACCTCATGGTGGACTGGTTCCCCCTGTTTGAGCACCGGGGTATCAAGGCGGTGGACTGGTTGCCCAAGTTGATGGAGGTCCCCAATGCCTAGCTACATCGCCTACTGGAGAGCGATATCGAAACAGGCCGCAGTACGTGGTGACGAGAAACCCATGGGCATTGGCAAGTCGTCACCGTTTAGTCACCGGGAGGACGCCGAGAGGTGGTTGGATGCGAAGTGTAATGAATACCACACCAACCCCGAACACGTCGCCGAGGGGGTGTCGTGCATCGGGCAGATAGTGGCAACGACAATACCACCGATAGTCATACGGCACTGCCACGTACTGGTACTAGTGGACGAGCGTTGCCCAAAATGTCACACGTTAGTGACTAACCACGTAAAGTAAAATCTCACTTGACAACAGCACCATTTCTTAGTATCATAGTAGAGGTCGCAGTGCATCGCATCTCTATGAAAACGCAGGGGTTCTGTCCCCGGTGTGTGGCAATAGGCAATCAACTAATACTCAAGGAGAGTAACTCAAATGGCATTGAAAGCACGTGTAGAAGATCAGGTACTTGGTGGCGGTTTCCAAATCACCGCCGACGACACCGTGTACAAACTGCAAATCGGTGGCGCACTCCGTCACTACGAGCCGCGCCCCGGTGACAAGGACTTCGACGGCAACCCGGCGCAACCCGCCGACGCGCCGTTCATCTACGTCACCGCCACCCCAGTGAACCCCAAGACGCACAAGCCAATCACTGGGGCCGACTCCATGACCCAGTACTACCGCGCCGGTTGGGACCTCACCCACTTTGTACCGGCTAACGTCGTGGATGGGGATCTCGACAAGCTGGCACTAAAGGCGCAGCCCAGCGAGAAGGCCCTCGTTGGCTACCGCACCCTGGCCACCCAGAAGGGAGAGGATACGGGGTTTCTCAAGGGGGGCGAGGCGGCGCTGTTAATGTCGGCTATCCAGATGGGCGTGGACTTCAACGTCGACTACCTGGATGAACTGTCCGGCATAGTGTGTACCTTTACCCAGGTGGACACGGGCAAGCTGGACAAGAACAAGAAGCCCAAGCTCCTCTCGGTGCCGTCCAAGATCCTCGCCGGTCCCGGCGGCGCGTCAGTGAATGGGCAACCCGCAACCAAGCAAGCCGCAGAGCAGGAGGAGGAACCCGAGGAGGTGGCACCGGCTAAGAAGGCCCCCGCCAAGAAGGCAGCGCCGGTCGAAGTCGAGGAGGAGGCACCCGCCCCAGCCAAGGCAACCACCAAGAAGGCTGGCAAGGTCGCCCTCACTGCCGAGGCCATCGCCACCCGCATCGTGGAGGAGACCATCGAGAGTCTCAATGCGAAGGGCACCGAGTACGATGCGGCGAAACTGGCCAAGTCCTCTAAGCGTAATGCGACGATGGACGATCAACTCGAGGCCAACCCGGACCTCAGCGACGACGTCATGGATCTGCTGGCCAATGTGAAGTGGATCACCAAGCAGATGCCCGAGTAGTGCATAGCAGTTAGTCACTAACCACGAGGGTGTCACGGGAGACAAGCCGGGCGAGATACCGTGGCACGAAGGTCTGGAGCGCAAGCCGCAGTCCAGGACACCCCAACACCCGGCCTATACCAAGGGATGGAGGCAGGATGAAAGTAGTACTAGTAGAAACCATACCGACAGTTAACCCTGTCCCTTACTCGTATACGCCATACGCCATACGCTCTGGGGGGTGGCACATGAAGGCTGTCCTCCAGGCCATTGGTGAACAAGCCGGGTTACTCGATCCGTGGGAACGCCCCACAAGTGGATGGTCGACAACCAGTGGCTCTGAGGGGGCCAACGTGGGCGAGACCTGTACCTGGGCCGCGCCCCTCTGGCCCCTCATGGGCCTCGCATGGGAGGCAATGATACTCCCGGCCACCGCACCAGATGGTCATGCCGTACCCGAGCAATCGTATGAGTTCGACTGCGGCGAGACAGTGTACTTCAGCCCCGACTGGGCGACCAAGTTAACCGCATGGCCCGACGCCAACGGTGACATGGTCCACCTCAAGGGCAAGATGGTGCCGTGCCTCGACGAGTGTAAGTGCACGTGGCGATCGGCTAACAAATCTATTGCCGACTGGTGGTTAGCGGTGACCCAGTTGAAGTCATACTGCATGGCGATGGGGGTGTTCCGGGGACGGCTCACCGTGGTCTACGTCAATGGGCATTATGAGAAAAACGTCGTGGGTGTGCCAGTATTGAAACGCCACTGGATCGAGTTCACCCGCGCAGACTTCGATATGCAAGAGGAGTTAATCAACGGATGGCTACAAGAACGCGCAACACTACGCAAGGCTTTTCACAAGCATCGTCAGCAGCAGGCGATACGAGGCTAGCCGGTTTCTGGGATGACCAGGAGGATGTGCCGGATGAGAAGCCGAGACTGAAACTAGCCATTGCTGGACTCACCGGCAGTGGCAAGACACGCATAGCACTCACAGCGGAGGAAGCCATCGGCGCTATCCTCGTTGACCCCAATGGGCACGACACCGTGATGGCCGCAGTGAAGGGGAGAGGCGAATGGAAAGGTAAGCCTCGTCGTATCTTCATACCCAAGGACGACCTGCGTGCGCCGCTGTTCAATCCCATACGGCTGGGCAAACTGATCAAGGAGGCCGAGGAGGCGGTGGCCAGGGGCGAGAAGGACCCCACCCAGCTTATACATAGGGAACATATGCAACGGGTGCAGGCGGCGATGGGTGACCTGTGCGTGGATGATAGGGTACGCACCATACTCATTGACGGGGCGAATAAGATCCACCAGTCGGCGTCATTCGCTGAACACGGTCGGATCGAGAAGGTGATGCAACGCGAACGCGGTGAGATGAATCGCATACTCACTGACATCATGCAAGCCCCCGACCTCGCTGGTAAACATACCATCATCACTGCCGAGGCCCAGAGTAGATACGTGGATGTCACTGGCCGGGGTCGTGATGGGCAGTCGCAGACCAAGTCAGTGGAGACCCAGTTCCTCAAGCGTGGCGGCTGGAGTGGACTAGGTGGCACGGTACGTGTCGAGGCGATGTCGATGTTCTGCAACGACAACCTCATGGTGGACCGGGCCAACTTCATCCTGGAGGATCACTTCGACGGCTTCGTCGCCAGCGGTGCGGAGTTCTGGAAGCGGGTACGCAAACGTAACCCAAGGTCAGTGGACAGCTGTGTAGTGGGGGACTTCCTCCTCATACTGCAACAGTCCAAGGACAACGTCGATCTCCTCATTGGGGAGCGGGAGTGGAGTGTGTTTGTCAACAAGGAGATCACCTTCCCCGAATTGTATCGCCGCATCTGGGACAGGGAACTCGACGATGAGTGACACCAGGGAATTGACGGTTGACCAGTTCGACTCCCTGGTCGCCACCATGTACGACGACATCACCCAACCCACTGTGGGCACCATCGCTAGCCAGCTTGGGGTCGGCTACAGCGTGGTGTACAGGGCATTGAAACGCAAGGGAGTGAGACGCCGACCGCAGGGGCCGGTACGTATTGGGTTTCTCGCGGGGTCCAAGAGCGATCAGGTGGCCCAGTTGTTAGTCACTAACCACCCGCTCCATAGGAACAACCCCATGCGCTTGTCCCATACCGACATCGCGCACAAGGTAGGCTGCACCAGGGAATTGGTAAGGAATGTCTGTGCCAAGTTAAAAGCAAGGGGGAAGTTAAAGCAATGACCAAGATGGCCGCGTGCCACGTATGCAAGACGATAGTAGCCTGTGTCGAGAAGGAGGGACAGTTACTGTACCGGGACCACATGGATGGGGACGACATGTGCGAGGGATCGTATGACGTGGTAGAGACCAATGTAGTAGACCACCAGCCAGTGGAGGCGAAGCGGGTACCCGTGGACTACATCTACCACCAGTTGAACTGGGACTTCATCCACGGCCTAGCCCAGATCGCCAGCTATGCCCAAGGGAAGTATGGGTCGGTGCAGCAGTATGCCGACAGCCGTCTCGCCGGGGAGAAGTCACCTGTCAATCACATGCTGCGCCACATCGGGCAGTACATTACCGGCGAGGAGCATGATCACTTTGGCAACGTGGAGAGCCACCTGTTGGCAATCGCGTACAACGCCATGATGGAATACTTCTACTACCAAACCTATGGAAGCGAGGACTACAAGTTACATGTCAACCGCACAGATGGCCCTGCCCGACGATCATCCGATGATGAAGGCATGGAATAAGTGGTGCGCCACAGACGAGTTCAAAACCGCTCTCATGTGGGCAACCAAGACGCACTATGACGACGGACGCCCTATCAATCCGATCCAGATAGAGCAGCACGCCAAAGGCACAATGTGGTTAGCCTTCACGAAAGGAATGGAGATCAATGTCAACACCAATGACACCAGCAACACAGGGACTGAATAGACCCATAGCCGAACGGCTCATCGAAACCCCGGCAGGTGTCATCCACCTGTACACCGTGGAGAAACCCGACCACAGCCTGGAGGTGACCGCCACTATGAAAACCAAGGTCACTGTCCATGCCGACGCCCTGCTCATGCACGACAAGATGGGCAAGGAGTTGGTACGCAAGGCCGAGGACACCGCAGTGCGAAAGTTAATCTCTACCGTACTGCTACCCCCGCCACTGTTGAGTATCGTGCGGGAGTTGAACGTCCTGTGCATGGAATGCCTCGTATCGTCACCTGACAGCGCCCACCTGGAGGACCTCAAGCTCAAGCGGATGGACCTCACCGACCAGTTGGCCAAGATCCAGGCCATCGTGCGCCAACCATACCTGGAGGGAACCTATGGGCATGACGCTCGACCTGCCGACGATCAGGGTTGACATGCGCGAGGGTAGTAAAACTCTCGTCCCGCTACTGGAGAACACATGCAATGTCATACAGGTACCCATGCTACCCGCCGGGGACTTCATGTGGCGGTCCCGTCTCCGCGATGGATCAACGGTCAAGACGCTATGCGAATACAAGACCTTCGCCGACTTCCTCACTAGCAAACGAGATGGCCGTCTACTCGAACAGGTCGTCAACATGCTGGAGTTTGGCGACCGTAACATACTCCTCATCGAGGGGGACTGGGGACTTGGCCCACGGGGGCTGGCAGTGGTACGAGGTAAGCCTTGGAAGGGATACCCGGAAGGGCGGTACCAAGTGCCCCTGACCGGGACGGCAAGACCGCCGACGTTTGCCGAACTATCTGGCTTCCTCTGGGAACTGCAGTACATCGCAGGCTTCCAAATCTGGAGGTCCATGTCCAAGGATGAGAGCGCGGCACTGGTATCGCAAGCCTGCCGCCTGGAGTGGAAGTCGTGGAAGGAGCACGACGCACTGGGAGTAGACGGGGTGGTGGGTGCCAAGGTGGAGAAGTCCACGCCCAGCGGTGGCCCCCGGTTCCTGACCCCGGGTAAGTGCTGGCGGATGGCCGCGCAGATCGACGGGCTGGGTAGCTTGGCAAGTTACACAGAACATGGGTTCGACACGCCATACGAGATGGTCACCGCCAGCGTGGAATCCTGGGAGGCAGTGTTACCCGCTAAGCAGAAGTGGAGGGCACGCACCATCCACAAGTGGTTACGCGAGAGATAGGTTAGTAACTAACAAGGAGAACGAACCATGCAAGTATCAATGAAACAACTGGCCACCGCACATGGCAGGTGGATGGAGGCGCTGTGTACCGCACGACGGCTGCTAAGCAAACCCGGCAAGTGGTCCCGCAGCACCATGAGCTTGAGTCGTAACGGCATGCCATGCAACGTCGGCGAGGCCACCCGGTACAGTCTCACTGGTGCACTCGAATGGGCACTGGATGACCCCAACGAACTGTACGCCCTATGCCAGTACATCTGCCGGGAACTGGGGATGAAAGGGAATCTCCACGATTGGCACCGCCGCCTGGAGACCGGAGGTGAGGTGGTGGTACTGGCTGATGTCATCCGGCTGCTGGACAAGGCGATCCGCGCCACCGAAAGGAGAATCGAGAACCATGAACGATAGAAACATGTGGTACGCCTGGGTGCGGGGCCTCGCCGACATCGTTATCCATATGCTGTGGATCAGTGCCCTGGTGACGTATCTAATGCCCCTCCTATGGGAAGTACACAAGGCCATCAACGTACACGGTGCACGGTGACGTATGGCTGTAGACTTCTGGCCGTACCTAACCAGGGGCGTCGGGGCGCGGTGCAGTCAGTGCATTGCCCGTCTCGACCCCAGCCAGTTCAGTCACGTCGTACCACCGGCAGGACCAGCGGATGCGGAAGTGGTATTCGTTGGCGAGGCCCCCGGTGGGCAGGAGCGGGACGAGCCGTTCCAGGGCAACGCTGGGCAGGAACTCGACAACCACTATCTCCCACTGGCCAAGCTGGAACGGTCTGAAGTGTATATCACTAATGTCTGCAAGTGCCGCCCACCCAGTAACCGGACCCCAAACGTGAGTGAGATTAACGCCTGTGCCCAGCACTTCCTGGTACGGGAACTCGACCGGCTAAACCCTAAGCTGGTTGTCCTCATGGGCGGCACCGCTTCCAGTATAGTCGATGGCAACCCGGTAGATCTAGAGTCAGATCATGGGAGACACTACCGGGGGACGATACTAGGCCGTGGCCCGTATGACATCATGCCCACGTACCACCCGGCGCTGGGCCTGCATGTGAGTAATCGCATTGACGCCATCGAGGAGGGGTTTGCCAATGTGGGACGCTGGCTTGCCGGGACGTACAGTGAGCCGGTCGATGAGTGGGCCGGTGACGAGGAGTACATCTACCTGGAGCAGGGGGTCGGGCGGCTCTGGCCCAGGAAGCCGGTGTTCATTGACAGTGAGAGCGAGTACGGGGAGTTGTACTCCTGGCAGTACACCCAGTTGCCGGGAGTTGGAATCATGGTCAAGGAGCACGGGGACAGCGGTGATCATATCAAGGAGAAGAGGAGGTACCTGCAACGGGTGCTCAATGAGTGCCAGTCGATAGTGATGCAGAACGCGATAGTGGAAGTGGCAGCGTTCCGGGCACTGGGCATCCATGTCGACTGGGCCAAGGTAACTGATACGATGCAGATCGCCTACCGGCGTGCGATGTCACAGGGCTTGAAGCCACTGGCCCGTCGCCACTGTGGGATGTCAATGCAATCCTACCTGGAGGTAACCAACCAAGCCAGTAAGCGCAAGGTCAAGGAGTGGATCGTAGAGGTGGTGGATCATCTCCCGCCGTTAGTCACTAACCGGGTGAGTGAGAAGACAGGTAAGTATTTGAAACCAAGTAGAAAGGAGAACCCCATGGTGGCAGTGCTGGATGGGATACTGCGGTCAATGCACACTAACCCCAAGTACGACCCATGGAAACGCTGGAGAGAGCATCGCGAGGAGTTACCCACTGCCGCGACACCAGCGGCGATTGAGACAAAGAAGAAGCAATGGTACTGGCGGGAGTGGCTCCTCGATCACGTGGGCAGTGACATGCCGCAACGGGGCCTACGCCATGTAGAGCCAACCATTGCCAAGTGGTACGCCTGTAGAGATGCTGATGCTACGTGCCGGGTGTACTACACGATAGGTAAGGATCTGGATAGTCTATGGAAGGTAAGAGAATATGACTGGAATGCAAGATAAGATCGTAATCACGATGGGCGACATTAAACAGGCGTCCATCAACCGGGCCAACCGCGTACCGTACGTAGAGGTAACCATGGGGTTGGAACTGTACCTGCTGGATGTCATGCAACGCATGGTGGACGCCAGGACCAAGACCGACGTGCTGGCCACCATGCACACCATGATGGAGATTGCCATTCAGGCCGGGATGGATGCGGAACGTAAACGCCACGCCGCCGAGATGCTGGCCCTGATGCAAGCCATCGCCGAAGCCCCCGTGGTAGACTAGTCTAAGTAGTTGATAACAAAGGAGAACCAATCATGACCAAGAAAGCATTCGTCACACCAGAGCCGGTCCGTCCACTGGAGGTGCTGGCCCAACCCAAGGTCGCACTGGCCACCAGCCGCGAGATGGAGAGTATGATACGGGAACGCCAGGGGTACAAGGCCCAGGAGAAGGTGGCGCTGGCCCTGATCGCCAAGATCAACCCTGTCATCTATAGTCACATGGCACGCATGGAGGATGGGGTACAAATCCTGGTCACTGACTCCAGGTTGCCAGAGGGCAAGGTATGGAAGGCAGTACTGGGAGGGGCGACCCGGACGACAGTGAACCTATCTGCGCTCAAGATGTCCATGCTGGCCCATGGGATACAACCGGCCAAGATCGACGACATACTGGACTATGAAGTGCAGGTCGTGGACGAGGAGACCGGGAAGTTGACCCTCACTCAAGTAGTCAAGACCAGCACCAGTGACAGTGTCAATATACGGATGGTCAACGCCAGTTAGTAACCAACCAACCACTGGCCGACCGGCCTACCCGCTGGGGGTACGGGGGTTTACCCCCGGCTGGTCGGCCACTGCCAATCAAGGAGAACAGTTATGGACTTGGAAGAAACACTACAACGTATCCGTGAAGCAATCGCCTGCCTCGACGAAGCCGCCAACTACATCTCAATCGAGAGCGGTATCGCCCGTAAGTTGCATGCCCGTATCCAGGATGCCAGTGACGGTCTGGTCGGGGTACGCGAGGAGATACAGGCAGGGATAGTTGCTGCCGACAATCTCAAGAAGTTACTCAAGGGTGGCCGCGTATGAACTGGAACAATCTAGACAAGGACCAAAAGGCCCACCTCGCACAGGTTGCCGCCTATGGAGTGCGTCCAACGAATGGTCTATTCCCCATCACGGGGGAGATGTTCAACGCCAACTGGGAGCGGTGCGATGCCCTGCTCGTAACCACTAACGCCCACAAGCGCACCGACCAATCCATAGTCATGGGCCGGGGCGCAGCCAAGCAACTGGCCCTGATGGTGGACGGCATCGACGTGGACTTCGGCAGGCAGATCGACCACCTCAAGCCCTATGGCATAGTGTGGAGTAAGTATGAACTGGACATTGGTGAGTGGAACGTGCCGTACCTGGGGGCATTCCAGGTGAAACGCTCCTTCAAAGACAAGGCATCACTGGATCTCATTGAACGTAGCTGTGTCATGCTCGACCGCTGGTGCCGCGCCCACCCCCGTGCGAAAGTGCGGCTCAACTACCCCGGGATTGGCAACGGGGGCCTCAGCGAGGATGAGGTGCGCCCAGTCCTGGAGGAGTGCCTGAACATGAAACAGGTCTCAATCTGGAAGTGCCCAGTGGTTGACAGCGGAGTTAGTGACTAACATGGGTGGCATTACCTGGACCTATCAACGCTGGTACCTGGATGGACAGCCGCTCAACCGCAACATACGCAAACGCCTTGCCAAGAAGTGGATGAAGTCGGGCCGCTTGGTACTGGTGGACGCCTACCCAATAGATGTGCCAGGGTTTGACCCAGCCGTGGAACCACCAACCGGGGAACTAATCACGGTCACCGCCGTGGACCCGCATAACCGTACCGTCACTGTTACCCGTGGCTATGCACATACCAAGTAGAGTTAGGCACCCCAGCTTCGCCAACACCCAGGCGCTCGACAGGTTACCAATGCCCACTATCGAGGACATGATGAACCTCGGCGTCGCCATCGACGTCCCGTACCTGGAGTCTCTCGCTGTGGAGATGCGTGATATGATGGAGGATCTCTCCGCTAGAGTACGGCGACGGGTTCCGCACGACAAACTAGCAGAGTTCCTCGGTGTCGATCCCGACGATGACGATACCGGGTCCAGTGACGGGGGAGTGGGCAGTGACGCGGTCACAGTAGCCAGCCGTTTCAAGGTCACCTCCCCCGAACAGGTGGCCTGGTTTTTATTTGACACCCTCGGCATAGGCAAGGGCAAGGCACTGGTCACCACCCCAGATGGCAGTCGTATATCGACAGGTAAAAAGCAGCTAGAGGCACTCAAGAGTGAGCACGAAGCTATACAGGAGATTCTGCAGTTTCGTGAGGTCCATAAACTCTATACGACGTACGTACTCAAACTACCCAGGATCGCCCGATACCATCCTGCTGGCCGGGTTTGTCCTGTATGTGGTCGCAGTCATCGTCAGTCATCTAATAGGGTCCATAGCACGATAGTTGCCACCAGGACTGACACTGGGAGGTTAGCTGGACGGCGACCTAACCTGATGAACATCCCCATCCGGTCACCCCTTGGGGCGCGGGTCCGTGCCGCCTTCATCCCCAGCTACGGCATGTCCATGGTTGGTGCAGACTATAGTCAAATCGAGTTACGCATCCTCGCCAGCGAAGCCGCCGACCCGTTCATGATGCAGTGCTTCCTGGAGGGCCGCGATATACATGCGGAGTCCACCCTGGAAGCAATGGGTATCCGTGATAAGGTAGGGTTCGATCCCAAGTCCAAGGCCATCTATCCACTGGTCCCCGGTGGCACTGTCCCTACCATTCAGGAGTTCATGACAATGCGCGCAGGGATGAAGAACGCCAACTTTGGCATAGTCTATGGGATCACCTGGATGGGCTTGCAGGCGCAACTTGTCCTTATAGGTATCTACTGGTCTAAAGAGCAGACCATCGCTTTCATCGAGGAGACCTGGCACAAGGTGTTCGCGTACATTCGGCCCTACATGCGGGAACAGGAGTACCGAGCCAGGAAGTACGGGTTCACCTGGGACTTCATGGGGAGTATTCGATACATACACGGCATCCGCAGTGCCGTCAAGCGTGTCGTCGCTGAGAGTGTGAGACAGGCTGGTAATATGCCCATTCAAAGTGCGGGGTCGGCGTTTCTCAAGATCGCCATGTGGACCCTGCGGGGCGTCTACGACAAGTTTAGGGACGAGGGCTATGCGGTGAACTTTCTTATGCCGGTCCATGACGAGATTGTATCAGAATGCGACAGTGACATAGCGGAGGAACTCAAGGTGGCCACTGTCAAGTGCATGGCTGACGTCAACCAGTACACCCAGCTGCTGGTACCGGTCGCAGCCGAGGGCAAGGTTATGTCACGGTGGGCGAAGTAGTTAGTGACTAACAAAGTGGGCACCAGGGAGTATGAGGTAAACCCCGGTGCCCAATGGTTGTTGTTAAGAAAACCACACCTGGAGGAGTGGTGGTTGGCCTATACTACACCAAGCGGCGGCGCTTTGCAAGGGCAATCCCCAGCAGGCCCATGCCCAGCATCGCATACGTGGCAGGTTCCGGCACGTCGCACTCAGCCCCGACACAGAATGGATCAACCCCCGGCCCTGCGTAGAACTGGTCAATCAGCGAGATCGTCGCATACCCCAGCCCCTCACTATCACTGCCCACCAGGAAGATATCCTTGACTATCCGCAGGTCACGGTAAGGGGCATCGAGAATGGCCACATCCTGCAACGGCCCACCGGGGGCATCGACCTGCGCCTGCCCTGCGACGTGGAGAAAAGGCACCGTCCCAATGATGGTCTCGACAACCTGTGCAAAACTCTGGTCTCCAACGACAGCGCCATTAAACAGCAGCCCCACCCCGCCAATCGCTGGGAACAGCGGGTTCACCGAAATGTCATAGGCGATGAGGAAGTCGGACGAGGCAAACCCACTGTTGGACAGCGCGGTAAACCCACCGGCAAATCGAATCTGGTTGTTGGCAAGCGTTACATCTATCCCACTCGCATCCAGCGGCGCACACACCCCAATCCCGCCGCAGGTGCGGGTAAATGAGAAGTCATCGACAGTGATATAGGAGTTGGACAGCGATCCGCCAGCGACCAGCACACTTAGCAGGGTCGCCCCCAACTGGGCACTGGATAGAGCCAGCACCGTGATCACAAGTACTATTCGTTTCATACGTTTCCCTTCTATTGATCACATGGCCGGGAAACCGAACGTTCACTGGGCGTCCCAGCCACGATGCAGATAGTATACCACCACGTCTTGTTAGTGACTAACTACTACTGCACTCGCGCTTGCCCGGTGATAGACGCACTGCCACTAATCGACACCCCAGTCCCAGTTGCTGCCGGTGTCACCGTGATCGCCCCCGCCCCCACATTGGGACAGTAGATGGTATTATCCCCGGCCCCCACGGCAACGACGCCACACACGGTACTCCCGCCGAGCTTCACATCATACGCCCCCGGGTCCAGTCCCGCCGCAATGTAATCAGTAGTCAATGTCGTGGTCACCGCTGGCACACTGCCAAACGTCCCCCCGCCCCGCGCATGGAGGTACGTGAGATCGACATACTGTGCCCCAGACCAATTCGCACTCGGGTTCAACGGCAGCGCACTGATCGTGGTCACTGCCCCGGTGGAGATCTTGTGCACGGTGAACATCTCCAGCGCCGTAACACTCGCACAACTACTTGTCCCGCCACAGCCAGTGACCCTGTAACTATGCCCCGCCCCGGTGGGATACGTCCCGTCGGGGTTGTCCACCATCAGGTACAGGTCAGACCCGGTGGGCGCGACCCACGTCGTATTGACACTGTAGATGGTCCCACTCGTCGCACTGGTAACCTGCTTGGACGTATTGATATTGGCACAGGCAGTGTCGCCACTGGGGCATGTAGTGATCCCCTCGACGCCACCCTCGCCGTTTTGGGGGTAATGAGTATACAACTTCACTGTCCCTGCCGCACTCCGCACTACGTCATCCCATAGAATCACGTACTCCTGTTTACCAGCACGCTTGTAGTGCAACACCCCCCGGTGCTGTCTGGTAATCCCGGTCCTCCATATGAGTACATTGGACAGGGCATAGGCAAATGCGCTATCACTTCTCCCGTTATTATCCGCGCCCCCGGCCCATCGCAGTATCGGCGCATGGAACAACTCATAGACAAAGTCGCCGCGTATCATCGACACCAGCCCCCGGTTGAGCAGTAACCCGCCCATCTGCCCCATGTTGGTCTCAGCCTCATTCGTCCCACCCGCCGCCCCCATCGACCCCAGCGACTGGTTGGGTTCAAAGCTATCGCCGCACACCAGCCCATTCCCCTTGACAATGCAGTAATCGGTCGCCCGGGGACTATCGTGGTCGCCATTGAAACTCGCCGACGAGTAGGTAAATGCCGTGTCGCTGGGGCTGGTCCACCCAGTACGTGAGAACACATACGCCATCCCACCACCCGTCGTTGGGCACCCATACGTCCCGGGGACTAGGCACCATGCCGTATCTGCCGCCGTCGTCCTAAACACCCGCTGGGTCGGGTCACTGGTGTAGCTGGTGGCCGTCACATTAGCTGGCAACCGCTTGAACATGTTGGTCGACTCATACGAGTTAGTGCTGTCAATGGTATCGGTGTTGAACCCGGCCACATTGAGGAACCAGTGCATGAACTTGGATGTCTCCATCGACTTGGGAAATACCCTGCTGCTCCCGGCAAACCCGGCCATCCGCCCACCGGCCCCATCAAAGCAGTTAGTACCGTCCGCGTCTGCCCCAAACGCATACGTGCACCACTCCCGTGTACCCACGGCGGCGTTGGGGTGCCAGAGGAAGCGTAAGGCGTCGTTGAAACTATTCATGTACCCAGCATCGGTTAAATCTGGGCCATTGATGAACGCATTCCTCCAGTAGAGGGTTATGTCAATTGCATAGTGGGCGACCCGGGCAAAGTAGTAATTAGGCCCACCATTAGTCATCCCGGTATAATGTCCCCGCTCACCGGCATGGGTGTAGTCGAACCAGAACAGGCTCGTATCACTCAACAGTGCCACTGCCCGGGGGTCATCATCGGCGAGTACAATCCCCAGTGCCACTGCCGCCCCCAGCTTGGACCTCGTCATATTATTAATCGGCTCTGACGAGCTACTCGTGGTGGTGCCCCCCTGCGGCGGGTAGAGGGATGGTTGCGACAGCGGGGAGCCAGCGTGATGTTTCAGGTACCACCAGACGCCGCAGGAGGTGGAGGTGCGCGGGTCGATGGTGGCGAAGGTGGCATTGGTACGGGCCGAGTTGTTGTTGACCGTGAGGGTAGTGTCGTTGGTGACGCCGTTGACATAGATCGTCGTGCCAGCGCCGAGGTAGCCCTGGCCGACAATTAGTGATCCCACGACGACCTGCGATAGAAACGACGTCCCAATGCCGGTCAGTGTCACATTCGCCCCCTCGTTGGCCACGACACTGATGGTCCCGCTCCGGTTGGTCCTCACCATCTTGGTGCACCCATCGCCCAGGTCGTTGAGCATGGCATTGGCAAAGGCGGCGCGTTCCCCGGCGTCCAGGTAACCGGTAGGCTTCATCAGGTCGTAGATGTAGGCCATGTGGACGGCACTGAAACTGGCATAATCCCCCTGGTCGTCATCGCAATTATTATTAGTAACGCTGGGGTAGGTCTCGACGCAGGCACCGTTGTTGAAGAACGTCCCAGGATTATTAATCGCATGTTCCGCAATCGTACACGCCTCGGTGTCACTCCGGTTGACATAGCATATCGTGGCCATGTTCGCACTCTTATCCTTGAGGTAGTTGAGACGGCCAAGCGTGTACGCGGGTGGGGTCCCGGCAGTGAGGTAGGATCTAAAGTTATTCACGGCGACCCATGCGACATTCCCGCCCTGCGCCCAGCTGGAGACGGTGAGATTGGTACTGTTGAATGTGGCGTCCAGAACCAATCCGTTAGTCCACTGGATGGTGGTCGGCGAGGGGACCGCTGTGATCGTAAAGTACACGGTTGGACCGGCGGTACTGGAACAGTTGAGGTTGGTGGCAACAGCCCCGAAGATGCATATCTTATTACCCACTGCCAGTCCATGTGCCCGGGTATAGGTGGCGGTGGCAATACCACTGGCGACCTGGATGCTGGTGAGCAGGCCGTTCTCGATACTGGCGGCGAACTCGATCAACTCCCCCGCAGGGTTCCAGGCGAGACGCGGGTGCGGTTGGGTGGTGTAGTTAGTCACTAACCCGGCCAGTTGTATCCCCCCGGAATAGGTGGCGACTGGGGGGCCTGGGTGGGTGATGGTGCCGTTGCTCCACACCCCGTTACCCGCCACTGGAGTTGTAGGTCCAGGCGCACTGTACAGGGCAATAGTCGTGGGGGACAGGACGTCGACATAACGTAACCCATTGGCATTGGTGGTCCCCGCAACGTTGGCCACCTGGATCATGTCGTTGGTTGCCATGTGATGGGCCACCCCGCAGGTGAGTACGATGGGTGTCGCATTGGTGGCCCCGGTGATGTGGCAGTTCTTGTTGTCGTGCGTCCGTATGGGGACGACGGCACTGGTCAGTGGAAATGTCAATATGGCAAGGAGATAGAGTTGTCGCATGGCAGTTAGTCACTAACGGTTGGTGATCCCGGTCTGCTTAAGTGCAAACTTATCCACCGCCGAGTTCACCGACACCCCCACCCCCAGGTGCAGGTAGAACGGCTCCAGGTTAGCGGTCGGCACATTGGTGGAAATGCTAACCTCAGTCCCCACCGCCACCCCATTGTCGTACAGCCGGAACTTAATCGTCCCCGGGGTCGTGGCATAGATCGCCGTCCGGTAGAACCTGTCAGCCACTGGCGGCAACCCATAGTCCACCACCGTGGCGGTACCTGCTGCGGAACATACGCATTGAAAGTTAGTATCGGTGGCCAGCCGCCGCCACCAGCAGCCGTTATTGGTGGTTGGCGGCGCAGCCGAACTCTCACCCGCCGCCAGGAACCCGGTATAGTTGCCCTGGTTGGCTATCGTAGCCACATTGGACCAGATCCAGTAACTGTCAAAGACCGCCGTGGAAAGGGCAAACTGCCCATAGACGTTGAGGAACTGGTAGTGCAGGATGGTTCCGCGCCCAGTGGTCACGCCGGGGTTGGTCAGGAATATGCCGGGATGGCCAAGTGAGGAAGCACCAGCCGTAACCGATCCGCTTGCCCCATTCCACGTACCGGTCCTAAGCCCGGAGGTACCTCCAAATACCGAGCCTATATTAACTGCTGGCCCCTCAATGAACTCCTCGTACATCACAAACACCCCGGGATCGAACAGGTCAAGGCCAGCCGGGCCACCGGCACTTGGCGTATAGGTCTCCATGACCCGGCAGGTCTTGCCATTGACCACCGTGGTGGTGGCCGACCCGCGCCACGACTCCCCGCTGGCTAGGGTACCAGTGAATACGACACAGCCATCTGCAGTCTGGTTGGCCGCCCCGTACATGCGGAAGTCATTGGTGCCATTAGCGGTGAGTTCCGGTAGGATGACCCCGGATTGTGCCGTGCCATCCCCAGATGTGAAACCCCCGGTGCAGGTGATGCCGTTGGTCGCATACGTACATCCCGTCCCCTGCGTCACTGCCCCCGCCGAGTTGACGATCACCACCTTGTTGGCCGTGGTTAGGTTAGACGCACCAGTCACATCCCCGGTACCCCCCGCCGCCGCACTTGTCCCGTCCACCCGTACAAAGTTAGTCCCCGCCCCCGTGACGATACTGGGTACCCCAGCAGTGGCCTTGATTACCCCCGTTAGGTTGGACCGGGTAAGTACCGTACCGGCAGCATTAATGGTCATCCCCTCACCCCCGGCCCCGGCACTGGGACCAGCGACCCCGCCAGTACCACCAGGGGCGCTGGTACCGTCTACTCGTACAAAGTCTGTCGCAGTGCCCGTGACGACGCTGGGCACCCCACCAGTCGCCTTGATCACCCCCGTTAGCGTAGACCGGGTGAGGGTCGTGCCTGCCGCGTCAATAGTCGTCCCCGCCCCGCTCGTGCCAACCCCAGGACCAGTGACATTCCCACTACCCACCCCGGCTGGGGCACTGGTACCATCTACTCTCACGAAGTCAGTAGCGGTGCCCGTAACCACAGCAGGTACCCCACTGGCGGTCTTGATCACGCCGGTCAGGGCAGTGCGCGACAGGGCAGTGCCAGCGGCGTCAACAGTGGTAAGTACACCTGCCGTCCCAGGTGCCGGTCCCACCACGTTCCCTGTCCCTGCCCCGCCTGCCCCGCTCAGCACGGTCCAGACGTTATTGGAAGTGCATGACGCCAACCGCAGTGCATCATTCACCCCAACAGTTGTGTTTAGCCAGAAGTCACGCCCCGCAACGCACCCCACAGGAGGTGTAGTACCTGTGTAGTACCGGCTGTTGCCCGTGGTCTGGGCCAACGACACCAGGGCTACCAGGACCAGGATCATAGCAAGTTTCATAGATTGCCTCATTCTGTTAGTCACTAACCGGTCAGTTTACCATCCGGGCGTTATCGCCGGTGGGCATTCAGCTGGCTCTGCCAGTAGCCCATGCGCTGGCGCGGGTTCAGCCTGCCGCTCTCAGTGGTACGGTTGCTCAGGAACCGGCTGACCACCAGCGCCTCCTGTTGTAACTTAATCCTCTTGTCCCCCGGGCTTAGCGTCTCCCACCCCGGGGCACTGGTAACCTTGTCGATCATCCTGCCCACTAACCTCCCCTTGAGTTGGTGCCGCAATGCAATCACCTCTGGCGTATCCCCCTCCTGCGGCGTCACTGGCTTGACAGGTAACCTCATCTGCCGCAGCAGTTCCCGCTGGCCATCGGTCATCTGCGACATCAGTTCCCCGTAATCCGCCTCCTGCTTGCCTGCCTCGCCCTCCTTGTCGATAGTTTTCATCCTCCCGCCCCTGCCCTCCAGGAACCGCGCACTCGCCGACTCGGGGGTACTCACACCACCGGGTTTCGCATCGCTTGGCAGTAGCCCCGCCTGTTGCAGTACTTGGTCAAACGCATTGATCGTAATAGGTATCCCCTGCCCACCAAGTGACGTGATCACCCCTTGCACATACGCCGGGGACAGCCCCAGTGCCTGTGCCGTCTTGGTAATCGCCAGCCCGGTATCCTTGTCGATCTGCTGGCTGGTGGGCACCCCTTCGAGGCCCTTGGAGACAAACGGCCTGCCACTGTACTGGTGCACACCGCTGACGACGTCGGTGATAAACTTGGTGCCCTGCGGCAGCGCCGTCTCGCCCAGTTCCCCCACATTCTTCCACAGGCTGTCCAGGGTGGTGCCGTACTTGGGGTCGACAACTGGGGTGAAATCCATGCCCTGGAACCCCATCTCCTCGGCGAGTTTCTGGAACTGCTCTGGACTGTTGCGCCACAGCGACTCCACACCCATGCGCACTGCCTTGGATAGGCGGCTATATTGTCCAGGTATGGGCCACTTGAATACTTCCCTCCTGCCGTTGTCGTTCAGTACCTCATCACTCCCGGTGAAGAACAGGTAGTCATCCTTGACATCGTCGGGGGTATCAAAGTATATCCGCTGCTTCTCGGGGCTGGACAGGTTGTATATAGTAGCGGCAACCGCAGGCGCAATAATGGTGCCCATGATCGCCATCCCAAATCGCCGTGGGTCATCCCGCCCCGCATCCCAGGCACTGGCGAGGTTTTGCAATCGCGCATTGAAGTACGGGGTCACCGCATTGAACGCCGCCATCTCACTCCCACTATGACGATAATTTGCCATCTGGTTACGGGCCGCATCAATCCCCTTGGCCTGCGCCTCCTGTTGTGATAGGCCCTGTCTCAATCCCTCGTCGCGTGCCGTCACATACACCCGTAACCGCGAGGCCATCTCGCTCTTGGCAAACAGATCCTCGACGTAGGACCACGACCTGTTCGCGGCATCAATGGGGTGCTTGGCAACATAGCCAGCCATGCCTGCCGCCTTTGGCCCAACCCCCGTGCGCGACTTGGCCACTGTGTAGTCGATCTGCGACCCGGCCCGGTTGCGGTACGCCTCGGCGCTGGTAAATGCTGCCCCATGTGCCTTCAATTCCTCCAGGTCCTTGTCCCGCCACTTGCCGCCCTTCTTGCCCACGATGTCGGCGGCAGTGTCCTTGGCGACGGCCCAGGCGGTACGGGGGGCGTTGGCCAGGGTGCGCCACCCGGTGTTCTCCACGTTGGTCAGGGCGTCCATGGCGAGGTTGGACAGCTGGAATACGGGATTCAATGGGCCGGTCGCGGTGGTACGCAATACTCTCGACAGCAGGCGTCCTCCTTCGACGAACATACCGAACTGCCGGGGTTGGAGGTTGCGTGCGGCAGTGGCAATAATGGGGTCGACCGCAAGGATAACCTGATCCCCATTCTCCAGGAACGAGATGCTGTTGGTCTCGTCCGGCTTGAACGTCCCCTTCTTGATCTCCTCTGGCGACACGCGCCGCACGTAGTTCTCCCACCCTGGATAGTTCGAGGCGACCCGCAGTAGTTCACGTCCCACGGCATTGCGGTGGGCTTCGCGCTGGTTTTGGAAAGTGCGCGATACCACAGTCTCCAATAAGTTCTCGGTGCCCAGGCTGGACGGCCCACCGCGTTGCCGTATCGTACCTTGCTTAGTTAGTGAGCCAACCGGTTGCGTACTGCCCCAGGTGTCGTGGTTGGCGATGTTGTCCATGATGCGTGCAACCGGCACATACCGTGGATACATCTTGCGTAACGTATCGCCCAACTCCTGGGAGATGCGCCCATCGGCCTCCGCTTCGTTGAGCATAGTACGAAAGTACTGCTGTATCTTATCCACCGCCCCCTGGTGATGGGGTTCGCCTACCTCGATGCGATCCTGGATGTCCTTAGTACCCAGCCCCTTGTAATTCGTGGACTCCTCGTTAGTGACTAACTTCCGCTGCCACTCCTCGATACCCATGATTTGCATATGATTAGCACGCATCTGTAGAGCATTGCTATCCCCCTTGTTGGCGGCAGCATCAATGTCGGCCATAGCCGGGTCGGTCTTGACCGTCGCATTCCACTTGTCGCTACCCATGTCGTGGATGTCGAAGTCCCGCTGTTGCAACGCCTGCCCGTAGGTGCCGAGATCGCGCAGCTTGATACCGGCATTGGCGGCGCTGAGACCGGCGGTTTCGTCCCGTATGAGTGGGTCCAGGAACCCGTTCAACTGCTGCTCGGCACGCTCATTCGCCGCACCCGCCTCGTCAAATATGGCCCGTGCCTTGTCAGTGTGGGCATGGCGGGTACCACCTACCCCTGCGCCTGGACCGCGCGGCCCCTCGGCCTTGTCAGCCTCCCGTTGCAGTCCCTGTACACTCCGTACTGTGGAGATCCACCGCGACGTAGGGTTAACAATAACCTTGTCCACGGCCCTGCGTATGAAACTGTCCCCCTGCGCCTGCTGCTGGGCCTGCTGCTGTGCCGCCCGTGCCGGTCCCATGACGCCCTCATACCGTGGGTCCTTGTCCCAGGTGGGGTCGGTGGTGTTGCGGTTGAGGTAGTCCATCAGCTGGGTGGCCTTGTCGGACAGGACTTGGCCTACCTTTTGAGACCCCAGGAATCCTAGTGATCCCTCGGTTGGGCCGGTGTCGCGCCCACCACCAAAGCTGAACCCCTGCGGCGTTACCCCTGCTGCGGCTCCTGTCCCACCCACGCCTTCTTCAGCGCCTGGACGAACGCCTCCACCTGCTGGTTCTCGTCCAGCCCCGCCACCCTCGCGTCCTCCATCGCCGACACCGCTAGGTTGTGGTTGTTCACTGCCGCCTCGCTCCACTCCGGTGGGGCGTCCGAGACTCTCACCGGGCGGCGTTGCGGGGGTGACACCTGCGGCTGCTGGGCCACCGGGGGCTGGGCCTGGGCTGGGGGCACCGCCACGCTTCCCCGGCCAACGATTAGGTTGCGGTCTTCTTGCTTCGCCAAAAAATGCCTCCTTTACCGGTCCCGGCTTGACATATTCGAAGTGCTCCATCACCCATGGTAACCCATGCCTTTGCAACATCCTGCCATAGTTACGGGCCAGTTCCTCCATCTCCACGTCATCGAGTCCCAGCTTCTTGTTACCGGCGAGTGTCTTGGCAGTAACTTCCTTGAATGCATCGGCATCACTATAACCTGGGTGCAGGCCCTTGCGTGCCTTGGTAAACACCGGGGTCTTCATCATCTCATCAATAGCTTCCTGCGGCAGTGCTGTCCACCACTGACCGGCGTGGATCTTCTCCTCGCGTGCCGTGGGCCGTATCTCTGGCTTGGCTGGCTGGTCCGGTGAGATGAGTACAACTTCTAGTGACGGCTTGTGCTTACCCTGCGCCACCAGCGTGTCGAGGTGGCTGGTGATGTCACTGTGGAGGGCCTGTAACTTGGCCTTGGACGCTGGACTGATGTCGGGACTCTCCGACAGGGACTTGAGTTTCCCCAGCCGCCGCTGGATGTTGTCCCACTTCTCGGGGATGGACCGGCCACCAAGTGGTGACTTACCCGGCAGTACGCCACGGTCTGCCCTAACATCCCCCAGGTAGTCGAACAGCACCATGCCGTTGTCGTTCACGTACAGGGTGCCGGTCTGCGACGGGGTGTTGTAGGCGCGGTACTGGATATTCTCTAATACACTATCCTGGGCCTTGCGCAGTGTTGGCGATCCGCCGATCATGGCGTCCCGCACCCGCTGCCATGCCGTACTAAATTGGCTGTAATCGACAGGCTCCCCCATGCTGGGGATGAACTTGCTGATCCAGTCGCGGAACGACCCCGCCTCCTCGCTAGGCTCTACTTTTTTTTTACCCTTCCACCCTTGCCGGGAACCAGTGGGGCCGCACCCCCACCAAGGGCGGCGATCTCCTCGGGGGTGAGTTCCACCTTGGGACGGGCACCGCGACGGGCACCACGGCCACGGGTAGGTGGGGGTGGCGGCGGTAAGTCTGGGGGCGGTGGTGGCGTGAGCACTGGGGGCTGGCCCCCGCCGGTATCGGGTGCAGCTATCACTGGGGGCACGTCGGGTGCCGGGGTCTCGTCCACCATGCGGGACTGGGGACGGGTGGTCGGCTTTGGTGGGATGTCCAGTGATGGATTCGTGGATGAGATAGAGGCGGTGGGCGGCTCGGCGGTGCGCTGTTCGGGGGCGCGGTCCACTTCCGAGATGATCATCTCCTCCGGGGACCGGGCCTCGCCAGCGGTACCGCGCGTCGGCGGCTGGTTAGTAACTAACTCCTCGCCACCGGGCATTGGCTTGAATGCGTCATGCACTGTACCGGTGTCAATCCCTGCGTCGGCCTGCGATCTCCACGGTCTACCTAGTGTGCCCTCGCGTGCGCGTTGGATAGCCTGCTGCGACTCCTGGGCAGATTTCCATGGCGTGCGCAGACCCAGTGCCGCCCCTGTCGTCGGTCCCATGGGTAGATCCGGTGCCCAGCCGGGGACGCCGTAGGGACTGGTGCGGGTGCCCTCTCTACCCACATCACCTAGTGTACCGGGACCCTCCCTGCCAATGCCGGGGGTGGCGGATTGGAACGGCGGTATCTCATGGGTCGGTGGCGCATTCTGCCTGTTATACAAGTCCTGCAACCCGCCCTCGTTGATGGGCGATCCGCCAAAGGTGTCACGCACATTGGGGATGGTGGGCTGCACCTGCTGGCCAGCCAAGTCCAACGACTCCTGCGCCATTGTTGGGCTGACCTCAGCGGGTTGTCCACCTACCTGACCGGCGGTCCAGGTAGCAAACGGGTAACGCAAATGCGGTGGAAGTGCCTGCGGCTTATAGAACGCGCTCCCGGCATCCTCGGCTTGAGACCACGAGGGCAATAGCGGAGTCTGGTAGCGGGAACCCTCACCCGGTTCTACCTGTCCCAAGGCGGCACCGAGATCGGGTGCTGGCTGGGGCAGAGCGGGGGCTGGCGGGGGCGTGGCCGCTGGGGGCGGGGTTCCCGCTGGCCGTGGGAGTGGACCTTCGGGCACATCGTAGAGAACGGGTTGGCGCTCTGGCCCGGTGGGTCCGGGTAGTGGGCGTCCCCCGGGTTGCGTGTACGGGGTCTCGCCACCGCCGCCGGGTTGGAACTCGGGGAGGTCCAGTTCGGTGACGCCTTCGCCGGGTTTGGTCACGGTACGGTTGGGGTCGGGGCGGGGACCGGTGCCATAGAAGTCCTGCACATTTATGGGCCGTCCCGGCACTGGCCGCTTGACCACTGGTGGGTAGAACCCTTCCATGAGACCTTGGGGAGTGGCGACGGCAGGCGGGGTGGTGGAGGTCACGGGTGCCGGTTGGTCACTAACTCCCACCCCAAAGCTGGACATGGTCGGGCGCTGCTCCGGGTAGAACGCCCACTCCACTGGGGTGTAGGCATTGGGGTTCACTGCGGGGGAGGGACGGGCGGCGGCAGGCGGGGTAGCCGGTGGCGCACCTGGAGGGGCACTTGGTGGAGTGGCAGGTGGGGCACCTGGAGGGGTACCTGTTCCACCGCCACCCGGAGGTACTGCACCTGCCCCCGCTGCCCCCGCTGCGCCCGGCACATGTATCGGGGTACGGCCAATCAAGGCTCTCAATCCGCCTTGAAACAACGCCCCCTCTCCACGCTGCCCAGACGGTGCGGCCAGGGCACCTATCGCGGCATCGCCCATGACACGCGCCGCCGTGCCGTAACGTCCACCAAGTGCCCCAACCACCTCACTCCCGGCCCCCGCTAATGTGTCTATAACCCCAGCCGCCACTGGTCCTCGCTGGGGTTCCACACCGGGTGGCGGTGGTGGCTCTGCACCCTGTTCCAGCGCACGCCTCACCATGGTTGTCAGCCCTTGGGTCGCGCCGCTCTGCATGACGGCTTTGGCAACCGTGGGGGCGGCATAGGCGGCACGCGCAACCTTGGTGGCACCCATGTAGGGCAGGAGGTTGAACGCCGTCTCACCAATGAGGGACCCGGCCTTGCTCCCCAAGGATGGTTCACGCTGGACTTGGCCGGTAGCTAGGCCGGGGGTACCGGCCACGTAGTCACTCGCGCCCAGTATGCCCTGGCCGAGGTTGAGGTCGCCGCCGGGGAGTTGCTTGAAAGCCTGGGGCGTGGTGGCCTCGATGTCGCGTATCAGCTTGCCGCCGCCGCGCATGACCCCGGCGGGGAGGGCGGTGGCGAAGTCCCACGCTTGGCCCACGGCACCACGGGGGATGGGGCGGCGTGATGGTGGCGTATCATCAGCACCCGGCGGCACTGCGAAGTCGTCGTACTTGCCGGGGTGTTTCCGCTGGAACCCGCGCACGAGTGTGGCATCGCCCACATTGTCGTACTGGTGGCCAGTGTCACGGGAGCGCAGTTCCTTCACCAGCAGGCGGTAATCTTGTGCCATTATTTCACCTTATCGTCGAAGATGTCTTCAATGCTCTCGTTGGGCGGGATGATCGATCCCGGTGTAGTGGGTGCAGTGGACGGGGGTAGGGGACGGGGTGACTTTGGGCCTACGGCATTGGGGTCGGCTGCAAAGGCCGCAAAATCCTTGGGGTCGACTATACCTTTATCTGCGCCACGGTCAGTGTTGGGGCCATAGACTGACGTACTTGCCCCTGGCCCGGTCTCGGATATCTCGCGCCGCAGTTCCTCGACCGCACGGCCCAGGTCGGTGCCACGGGCATCCCGCTGTCCCTTGATGGTCAGGTTGCGATCCAGCTTGAGGTTCAATGCGTCGGTCTTGAACCGGTCCCAATCATAGCCGCCGCTGGGTAGCTTGTACTTCCACAGGTTGAAGTCGACGATATCCGCAATCGGCCCCTTGGCACGCACCCAGTACGGGGCCTGCTGTTCGCGGGGGGCGGGGCGCATGGCGGCAACCTTGACTGCGGCCTTGTCGAGCAGGGCGATCTTGGCCGCTTGCGACTTGGGGTCGGGGTCGCTGTAGGCGTCGAGGTACTTGGCAAAGGCAGACCCGGCAGGTATCGCTCGGGGGTTGGCCCCGGTGATTTGCATGAGTACGGCACGCTGCGCGTCTGCCCCATGCCTCGCCCCGTACATGGCCGTTAGCTTGGCATTGACCTTCTCGGCAAGTTGGTACTTGTCCAGGGTGGCGTTGGCGGCGGCTGGCTTGGGCTGGCCCTTGGCGACCTCCCGGCCCTGCGAGTCGAAGCGGGTCTGGCTCTCGGATAGGGTGAAGCCGGGTTCGGTCGTGGCCAGGATGCGGCGCGTCCAGGCGTCCATGGACTCGTTCTCGCCCCGTTGAGTGTAGTAGACCCCGCGGTTGCGCAGATAGTCGGCGTAGGCGTAGGCACGCTCGGTCTCGCCCCGCTCCTTGCCGATCTTGGACTCTGTCTCCGCAGCCTTGCGTGACGCCTCCTCCTGGCCAGCGGCGTGCGTGACAACCTGCCCCGCGTACTGGGCCTGGAGTGCCCGGTCCTTGTCGATCAGGGCCTGCGAGGAGTCGTGGCCCATGGCGTAACCGGCGGCGGCATCGCGGAAGGCATTACCAGTACCGGGTTGGGCGGCGGCGCGGAAGCCATCGGCAATCATCTGCGACATCTTCTCGGACTTAGACAGCCCCGGGTATGGGCGTAACTGGCGGTAGAGGGCCACACGGTCGACCGGGGGTTGGAGCCGGTTGGCGGGGGGAGGTGGCGCGATGGTGGGTAGAGGCCCCGGTGGGCGGCGTGCCATGATGGGCATCTTGCCGAAGTTGCCGCCCGGGTCGAAGGCGCGGGGGAGTTGTGGGACGGGGGTACCGGTACCTGGGGGAGGGGCGTCATCATCACCCAATAGCTGCATGGGAGGCCGGGTGCCGTCCGAGTTGGGAATAGGCGCTGGCTTGGGCGTGGGGCCAACCGAGTTGGGGATGGGTTCAATCGTGGGCTGGGCTACCCGCTGGGCTATCGGGGTGGCCACCGGGGTTGCGCCACTGCCGCTGTACGATCCATCCCTGGCCATGGCCTCGCCAAGTTTGCGTGCGTCGGACTCCGAGATGTAGCCGCCGCCGCCACCGCCGCTTGTCATCTCGTCACGCAAGGCACTGGGGTCCTCGCCCTCGTCACTGCCCAGTAACGGGTCGTCAATAGTGCCACCACCACCATAGAGATTAAACTGGGGGTAGAGTTGGTGTAGGCGGGCCTTCTCCTCATCGGATAGTTCAAATCTGTCTGGCATGGCGGTGGCTCCTATTGTACCCCTGTTAGTAACTAACACTAGTCCCAGGTGCCGGTGCCGGGGTTCCAGCCTGTAGGATTATAGGTGTCTGTACCGCCGCCCCCGCCACTCTTCTTACCATACTTGCTGGCAAAGAAGTTCGCCGCACTTGCCCCCACACTGCTGGCTAGGCGTGCAAAGGTGCCGCTGTTCTCGTTGGCCCGGGCGGCATTGCGTTCATACCCACGGGATGCCTGCTCCCCGAATTGCCCAGCGGCCACTATATCGCGGTAGGCGCGGTTGAACGCATCGTTGGACGCATTGCCAATCGCGGTGGTGCCACGGTCCTTGCGCCCGTAGTCGGCATTGGCGAACTGCATGCCCACGCCGAACTGGCGTTCCCGTAGCCGGTTCTGGTACTCGCGGTCCTCGTTGCGCCGGTCAGCCAGGGCGGTGGCAATGGCGAGGTCACCACGACTGTTTTGCAACTTATCTGTTGCCGCCGCAATACGTCCCGCGTAGACGGCGTTGGACTCATCCTGGTAGCGGTAGGTATTGCCAAGGTTGAGGCCGGTGTTACGCACATCCTCGGCGATGCGGCGTTGCGCGGCAGTATCCACGGTGCCCCTGTCAATAGCGCCCCGGTCGAGAATGAGGCCCCGTTGTATTGCTTCGTCGGCGGTGGACAGGTTGATGTCCTTGCCCATCTCGTCCCTGCTAATGCCCAGCCCGGTGTCGAGCACTTTCCCGCCAATGCCTAGCCGCGTGTCCAGTACCCTGCCGCTAATGCCTAGACGTGCGTTGGCCATCTTCTCGGCATCGAGTGAGAGTGCGTCATCAACCGCACGTGACCTGCTGGCCTCGACCCGGGATTGCATTGCCCCAGCCGTGGGGTCGGTGTCACTGAGACCGGCGCGGCGGGATCTAAATGCTGCTGCCGCCGCCGCTGGCGCAAATGCACGTCCTGTCCGGGCACTGGTCGCATCGGGTGAAAATGCCTTGTCTATCGCGGCGTTGGCGTCGACTTTGTACTCGTCCTCTAAGGCGCGGGTGGCGTCGGTTTCAAACTTGCCCAGCTGGCCGCGCTGCTCCTTGAAGCCAGCCCCCATGCGGCCACGGAGTTCACCGTAGAGCTTTTGATGTATTGCCCCGGCGGCGTCGAAGGTCGACCCGGTCATCTCCAGGAGCTTTTTCTCTACATCATTGATGGTGCCCAGGACCCGGCCATTGGAGTCGCGGATGAGACCTTCGGCGGCATCGAAGGTGGCACCTGCGCCAATGCCCATCTGGTCGAGAATGGCACTGACATCGCCCCAGGTGGTCTGGGCATTAGGCCCATTGCGGAACCGCTCGTCGAGTTGCTCTGTCTCCTCCTTGCGCTTTTGGCCTTGGCCTTCGTCGCGTACAACACTGCTCCCCTGCCCCATGATGTCTTCGGGGGTGCCATAGCCCTGGTCGGCCATGTCCTGGATGCGCTGGACGTAGTTATCCCATAGGGCAGTGGCGCGTGCCTTGTCCATGTTGGCATCGCCCAACAGTTGCTTCATGATCGACATGAACTCGTCGGGCATGGCCTCGGCTTGCTTGGTTTCCTTGTTCTTGCCGGAGCCGAATAGCTTGAACAGGAACGGGATCGCGGCGGCGGCGAGTTGAACGGCTTGCGCAGCCATAGGTTGGGATACTCCTAGAGGGTAAGTATATACTAACGGGTACTAGTTAGTCACTAACCGTTACTTCTTGTCGGCAGGGGGTACTGGGGGTTTGCGGTCTACCCAGATACCTTTGTCTATATCTATCTCATAGCTCTCACCCACCTTGTACTCGGCACGTTTCGCGGTGATGAACTTGGTGTAGTCGTCCATCTTGGTACGTTGTGACGCCTCCAGTTCACTCTTCTTGGCCTCGTACTCCAGCTTGAGACGGTGGATGTTATTCTCCAGTGCGCGGATAGAGTCAATGAGACGTAGATGCTTGATTTGGTCGGCCTCGGAGACAGTGACAGTGCTGGACTCGGCCTTGGCAATCAGTGGCGTGGGGATGGCCGACTGGGCAAATATGATATTGGCCAACATGATGAGGATGGCAATGACGGTAATGCGGTGCATGCGGTGGTTCTCCTTGTGGTTAGTAACTAACACGATCTCCCGGTAACTAATCCCCCTACCAGGGTCAGGGTGCAGCCGATGAATGAGACACTAAAGGTCCCGCTTATCCCCACGTTGGCCCCCACCTTGTACCCGCCACCAAAGTCGGCAGAGCCGCTGCTGGTGATGACACTGCCGGTGTTGGCGCTGATCGAGAAGGTCGTAGCGGCTATACCGCTGCCGGGGAATGATTCCACGCTACTCCGCAGGATGAGACCGCCGCCGCTGAGGGAGGTACGGACGAAGGCTGACGGGCCAGCGCCGCTGTAGACGTAGTAGGCAGAGACGGCGTAGATGGAGCCGGGGCGGTTACCGGTGGGTAGGCCAATGTCGCCGCCAGCGTCACTCGTCCACTTGAGGTTATTGCCTAACTCGATGCCGTCAGTGGTCCTGAAGTTACCGGCAACTTCCAGCTTGTTGGTAGTGGTCGCACACCCAATACAAAAGTTGTCAGTGGTCGCGGTTAGGTAGGTGGTCGCCCCCGCATCAGTGAGTAGACTATTACATGACGACCCCGCCACAGTGCAGGTGAGGCTGGCATTGATGTTCTGCACATAGGCGGTGCGCCATCGCACGGTGGTTGCGCCCAGGTCGCGGTCGCTGGTGGTGGCATCCGGCATAAAGTGGGAATACGACAGTATCTGCCCATTACCCGTGAGACTCGCCATGGCCCCCAGGAATACCCCGTTGATGTATGCGGTTCGCCAGTACCGGTCAGTGGCGGGTACCCCGGTGTAGGGCAGGCCGAGGTCACGGGCACCAGCCGCCTTGGGTATGAGGTGCAGGTCAAATATGGCCTTGTCGGTGACGCTGGTGAGTTCCATCCGTTCTAATCTCAGCATCTCGGCCCCGCCGTTGTCTCGGAATACCATGTACCGCGCCCCGGCCCCGCCCACGTCGGCGTAGATGTCAAACGTCAGGGCACTAAGCACCCCGGCACCGGCCCGGTCCTGGAACAGTAACTTGTTGGTGATGCGCACGTCGTCGGCAACCACCGTAGGAGTAAGTAAGGTGGTAGGGGTTGTAACACGGGTCCACCCACCACTGCCGCCGGGGCATACGCCAATGCAATCAATGTCCTTGACAAACAGGGTGCGCCAGCGGTCGGTGGCGGTGCCCAGGTCGTAGGAATCGGCGGCGGCTGGGTTCAGGTGGGCGAATGACTTTATGGCACCGGAGGCGGCGGTGGCTGATGGCCGCAGGTTGACGGGGTAGACGCTTTGAACGTACAGGCCGTTCCACATGCGGGTCGAGTCGATCCCCAGGTTGAACAGGTTCCCGGTCTTTGGTATGAAGGTGGCATCCAGGGTCGCCTCCTTGCTGGAGACAGTAGCGAAGAGGACCTGGAGTTTGAGCATCTCGTTCCCGGCCTTGTCGCGGAATTGCATGGACTCATTCGCGCCGCTCGACACCTCGATGTCGGCAGTAGTCACGCTGGCGGCATCCTCGAAGACGTACTTGGCGCGGGTACGCACGTCGTCGGTGGCCACCAGTGGACGTACATAACCGGCAGTGGTGTTGCGGAACCAGTTACTGCCTATGCCGCATGCGCCGGTACAGTCAATGTCCTGTACCCAGAGCTTCTTCCAGCGGAGGGCGGTGCTACCCAGTGAGTGGGTCACATCCTGGGCGGGGAGGAAGTCGCTGTCGAGGGTGGCCTTGTCGTTGATGAGGAGTTTGTCGTGAGCGGCACCGGCGGCGTCGTACATGGTGAGACGCCAGTCGGCGACAGCGGTGGGGGTGGCAGTGATACGTTTACTGGTAATAATCAGCTGGGGCTTGAATGTCCCACCCACCCGCGCTTGGTAGTTGGTGCCAGCGATGAAATCACCTACCACAGTATCGGTTGGGGTGGCCTCGGTGCCCCGGGATCGCCGTACCACCCAGTCGGCGTAGTCGACCACATTGTTGGTATACACGGTGGACAGGTGTTGATTGGCTGAGTCGTGAGTGGCACTAATCCACTCGGTGCCACCGGGGGCGGCGCAGACGTCGAAGCGCAGCGGGATCGAGTTGACCCCATCGCCGTCTACCACGGTGGCCCCGCGCTTGACGCAGTAGTCGACGACGCCGATAGACGGGGGGAGGCGCATGCGGTACGACGTAGACATGCTGGTGGCCGCACGTATGGAGGCGTACTCGACCCCGAAGGTCTTGCTCTCGCGGTATCTAAACTCACCAGTGTCGCCCCCAGCCGTGGGGGTGTTGGGCAGCATCTCCGCTGGCCCCTGCCACGAGTACTGCACATTCCCCTGGGCGGTAAGCGGGTTAGTGACTAACAGCAATGCCGCTATTCCGGCACATATCCACGATAACTTAGCATGGTCCATTTTAGTCCTATTGATGTGAAAAAGAATAGATTCCGCGCCCCGGGTACGTCGTTCAACCCGTTGGGCACGTCGAGATCGAACGTCCCGCCCCACTCGATCCAGTATATATTGGTGGGCGGCACGCCTAGTGGGATGCGGATGTCGACAGTTAGGAAGTCGCCGTCCTTGGCAGGCGCAGCGTAGGTGATGAGGGTGATGCCAGTACTAGTCAATAGATACGGGTAGATGTCGCTGTCGGCACTAGTCACTGGGGGTGCGACAGCGGCGGCGAGTGTCCCCACCATGGGGATGCGGGATGATTCGGCCCCAGTGGTGGCATTGAAAGTTGATACAAAGATGCTGTCGCCGGTGAGGCCGTCACTGAGGAATAGCTGGTCAGCGGGGAGTTGGCGTACCAGCTTGTCGTCACCGTCGCCGTTGGCATAGACCCGGAAGTGAGTGTAGACCCCGGGACTACTGGGATGGGGGGCGTTCCAACTCAATATCCCGCCTGCGCCTTTTACTGCACGTGGCGGGGCGGGGGCGAGGCGGGACAGGCGGGTGGCGCGGTCCAACTCGGCTAGCTGGCGTTCGACCTGCCCCCGCTGGCTGATGGTCATGTTGTTAGTGACTAACTGCTACGGTCGGTGAAACACAGTCCCGCTGCCGACCCCCAGCTGGCGCGACAGGAACAGTAGCAGGACGATTAGCAATATCCCGCCCACTATCCAGCGGATGGGCTGGGGCAATGCATAGGAGACACACACCCAGTTGAGGCCATATGCGACTATGGCAAACAGGATGATGTAGACAATAAGCATAATCAACTGATCCATTACTGTAACCTTATCCTTCCCTTAGTCAATACAAAGCCCAGTTTGCCCACGACGCCGACCATGGTTTTGGCAAGGGTCATGCGTGCGTACTGGTACGCCGTGGGGTAGAATGTTTCATTCGCGTCGGCGACTAGGCGGATACGCAACTTGAGATTGCATACTGTGCCTAGCAATGCCTTGCCCACCGTGACCATGTAGTTGGCTGCGCTGAAGATGGCGCTAGTCAACAGGTTGGGTATCCCAGTCGCATCCAGCGGCTCCTCATGATCGCGCCACGCATGGATGGACAGGTTGGCACTACGCACGTCGCCGTGGATGTGGGTCTCGGCCACATTGCCTATACTGGCGGGGTCGCCGAAGTCTATCCAGTGCGACTCGTACTCACCAGTGCGGCGGGTGGGGACGGCGATACCGCCAGTGACAATGTCGTCCTTGACCAACTCCCGCCCTAGTGAGTCATCGGGCTGACCGGCGGCGGTGAAGAAGTCCCGGTTGGCCAGCATGTGATTACGTTTGTTGTATGCGTCAATCAGGGTCTTGCCCCCAGTGAAGTCCCCATCAGCACTATAGCCCTGGCCGGTGATGAAGTCATGCACCCACTCGGTGCCGTCTGTGAAGAACAACTCGTAGCGGTCGATCATGTTGGGCGGGTCGAACGTGTGCGTGGCGAAGCGCGAGGTTTTACCGCGTAACTTATCCTGGTACGGGCGGGAGAGGATGTCGATGCGGCCAGCCTCGTCCAGGGCGACGATCTCACCGTTCTGCGTCTCCCAAATAGAGCCGTGCGGGGTCCTCTCACAATAGGTGTAGGTGTTGAATATCCCGTACCGGCCCGGGATCTCGGTGAATGAGTGCCTCTCGTCGATGTCCTCGTAGACGATGTAGTTGGTGGTCTCGGTGAGGACGTGCAGCGACTTCCCCTCGGGGGACCTCGCGCCCCAGACGGGTTGCTCACTGCTGGGGGTGGACCGGAAGTTATCCAGGGGGAAGGCGTGCTCGGGGGCACCGAGAAAGAAGGTTTCACTTACGTCACTCGCCGCAGCACTCCAGACGATACCGCTTAGATAATGGGTTGGTGAGACATAGCTAAAGTCGGGGCGAGTTGGTGATTGCCCACCGCCGGGGAGTAATGCACCATAGATGCGTCCCTCTACAAATGCTATCCACCGCATGGGACGTGGGGGGAAGTTGTCGACCGGGGCCTCCTTGAATACGTCGAGCACGTAGTTGGGGATCGTGATTTCAGTGGCGGTAATGGGCGCGGTAATGGGCATGGTGGGGTCGGCGGGGTCCATCATGAGGTACCCCACTTCGGCATTGGTCAGGTCCACCGTGGCGTAGAACACGTACTTTTGTAAGCCGGTCTCATACGTGCCGTGGCTGCGCATGTGGATGTTCTGCAATTGGCTGATCCACACACCGCGGCTCGAACCGGCAGTGACGGTACCCACATAGACGACATTGGAGAAGTGGTAGGTACGGGTGTTGAACAGGCCGACGTAGAAGGTAATCTCGTTGAGGATGGTCATGGACCCGGGGGTTGCGGAAGCCACTGGCGGGAAGTTGGCATTGGTGAGGAAGCAGTCCAGGCCCAGGTAGATGAGTTGATTGACATCGGCGAGATAGATACTAAATGGGGGGAAGGAGCCAGCGGTGGTATTGCGCACCCCCATCCCGTTGTACATGACGATCCCCTCGTTGGTGTTGCATACGGGGGCCGGATGCGTGAGAACAAATGCCCCGCCGTAGAGTTGCTCGATATTGAGCACCATGACCCCATCCCAGTAGCCCAGGAACAGCGACCACCACTGGGCCGTAGTACTGGTCACCTTGAGGGCCATGTGGTTGCGGTAACCGGCTACCCACGGGTCGAGGTATTCCTGGAACTGCTTCCAGAGGCCGCTGGCGAAGATGGCACGGAGCTTGCGCCCACCGAAGAGACGGAGCCATAGGGAGCCGTCGACACTGGGCATGACCCGGAAGTTATGGCAGTGGACGGCGGCGGGGGGAGGCGCACTGGGGTTGACCTGGGTGATGACGCCCGTGAGCGGCACGTAGATGGGAGGCTTGGATTCGGCCATAGTGGTTAGTTACTAACTGTCACTTAGTTGGACCCAACCATGTGATAGCCACGAGGTGACGCCCCCATGATGGGGTCGAGGGTGTCCAGCATGGCGTAGAAGCGTTTCATCTGGGTCACGAACCGGTTGTCCTGGTTGCCTGCCTCGCGGTCGCCGTAGATGAAGGCGCGATTGAATACCGACAATAGTGGAATGAGTTGATTAGGCACGTAGAGGGAGAGGTTGGTGTCGCTCCATACGCCTAGTGGGTGGGCCGGGACGAGGGGCCGCTGGACGTACTTGATACGCAGGGTCAACCCGGCCACTGCGGGGCGATTGAACACTATCACCTTGTAGTCGCCCTCAGAGTCATCTCCTGGTGGTAACTCGGGGATCAAGGCGGCGGCGATGCGGTACGTCGATGGGTACCCCGGTCCTGGGTGCGGGTAGTCGGCGTGGTCCCCGTATTCCATGACTGCGCCAATGCCCGGGACGTCGTGATTAGGTATGATCTCGTAGCCGGTGCCCACAATGTTATTACCCATGATGGGTGCGCCGGTGATGAATGCCCCATGCGGTTCGATGGTGAGCACATCCTGGGGGAGGACGATGCGGCTGTCGTTGGCCGGGATGGGGATAGAGAGGGTGGTGGTATTCCAGTAGCCCTTGCCGTGCCGGTTGTAGACCTCCGACATGAACTGCGGCAGGACTATGTACCAAAACTGCCACTCATGGGGGTAGCCGCCGACGGCGGATTCGTCATAGTTGACTAGGTATCTCCAATAGGCGCTGTACAGCATGGCGGCGGCTACCTCCTGTGGGACTGGACTATTGTACTACTTGCGCTTGCCACCCCTGGCCTTGCGTGCCTCCTCCAGCATTACGTCGTCGTCGGGCTGGGCAGGCTTGAGGAAACGGGCGGTGGCATCGTCGCTGGCTGCGGTGTTGGTGTCTCCCAGGGCGTCGCCGCTGGCCATGGCTTCGAGGTCGACGTCGGCATCCACCTCGTCACTAGGTGTGGTCATGGCCTTGTCGGCGGTGAGCTTGGCCACCACGGCGCGTAGGCGGGACAGTTCGGCCTCCTGCGCGGTGATGCGGGACTTCTGTTCGCGAATGAGGGGGTTGAGGGTGGCGGTGGTCTCGTCGACGATGCGGTCGGCCATGCGTTGCGCCTGCGACTTGGTGGCCTCGACCATTTCTTCGGCGTTGAGGATGCTGGCGAACCCGGCCTCGGCGATCTCGGCATCGCGGGAGTCATCCAGGGCGCGTATCCACAGGGGATTGTTGGTACGCAACACGCCTAGGGAGATGTTATGCCCGGGGGCGATGGTCTTGGGGACGATCATGAAGCGCATCTGCGCGGTGATGATGGTGTCCTTGGAGCCGTTGACGGGCCGGGGGTTGACGAAGTGGACCTGCTTGGTGAGACCGGGGTAGGTGAGCGAGTAGTACTCGCGGGTGGGCAGGCCGGAACGGTGGATGAACGGGTCGCCGATGGAGAGGAGTGACAGGCCGTTGGTTGGGTCGGCGAGAAACTCGGCTACGACGTGGTCGGGGATGGTGGCGGTCATGCGGTGCGGGACTCCTTTGGAAGTTAGTGACTAACAATGCGATGCATGCGGTGGACGTAACACTGTAGGGGTGGGCAGCACCGCACTTACCACCCACCCCCGCTCAACCAAAACCGGGGAGAACACTGGGGAGAACAGAACCATGTTGTCCAGCGTTGTCCGGTCTGGCGAGGTTGTTGACTACCGGCTAGAAGGGGGCCGTGTAATCGGTGACGTTTTGCAGGACCCCGTGCTTTTTCTCATGGCGTACCTTGAGTCCACAGATCATGCGGGTCTGATCGACAATGCGGCCAGCGCCGTCCTTGATGTTGTCCTCAAGGATCGTGGGTTCACCATAACTTGCGCCGTTCCCCTGCAGGAAGACGATCTCGACGTTGGAGAAGTCCACCCCGAAGGCGATGTGACCGAAACCGCGAGTTTGACCCGTGAGAGTCTCGAGGGTCTTGTCATGGATGAGGCGCAGGTCGCCGAAGCCGGTTTGCACCATCCTGGTCTTGACGCCGTACATCTTCTCGGTTGGCCCTACCATCAGGAACTGGTGCTGCCAAGCGTTGATGGCGTTGATAACCATAGCTGGGCACAGGAGGCCGAGTTCGCTCTGGGAGTCGTGGAATTGGAACAGCCGTTCGCAGAACCCCAGGAACCCCTTGTAGGTGAGGGTGCCCCCGGCGTCGACGACGTTGGTGGTGATTTCACTACGCAACCCGGCCATGGTGCGCATCTCGCCGTTGACGTCGTTGAGATCCTGCGAGGACTTGCCCCAATAGGCGGTGCGGTTGTAGTCGAGTTTCATCTCGTTCATCATCTTGGACTGGAGATCGTCACGCAGACCCTGTGGCGAGGCGTACTGGTTGGATGCGGCCTGCTCCAGGGTGATGCGCTTGGTCTTGCCGAAGTGCTGCATGTACGTGGTCTTGGTCATCGCGATGGTGGACTTGCTATCCGGGGCAGCGGCACCTTCGTTCAGTGCTGGGCCGTTGATGGATAGGGCAGAGCCAGAGGCAATCGCTGCGCCCACGGTACCGGCGAAGGCACGGGTGACGGTGATGACGTTGGTGGCGGGGTTGTTGGCGGTGATACGTACCAGTTCACCCATGGCGACGGTGGCATTCGCTGGCGGGAAGTACAGCACGTCTCCTGGGACGACGGGCTTGGAGTCAACGAGGGTGATCGACGTGGCGACGCCGTCTGCGACTGCAGCAGCGGTAATTACCCATTGCGTCATCCAGTCATCCTCTTTCCACTCGATCAGGGTCGAGGCTTGGCCCTTCTTGCGGGACTTTTTTAATCCCTCGATGAGGAGGGTGGTCAATGGGGCGATGTCCGGGCGAATGAGCATGGCGTCGGTGCCGACGACTCTGATATTGTCGCTGGCAGCGAACATCTGCTGGGTATGGCGGTTGCCTAGGGCGTAGGAAATAGGCATGGCGAGAGACTCCCTTGTAGTGAGAAATAGTGGCGGTTAGTTACTAACCAAAAATACTGGTCGACTTGTTGGCGGCGATGCGCAACCTCTCGGCGTCGGGGTTCTCGAAGCGGCGTTGGCCATTGCCACGGGAGGCGACACCCCCACCATTGGCTGCGCCTGCGGCTCGTTTGGCTATGATACTGGCGGCGGCGGCCTTAGCGGCAGTGGATACCGTAGTCCCACGCTTTACTAACGCTGCGGCGGCTTTCACCTTAGCCACCCTCACACTCGCATTGGCATTGCCCTTAGTACTGCGCGGGGCGAGGTCGTGGGCGAGACGGATGCGATCTATCTCGTGCAGGACGGCCCGGCGGTCGGCAGGGAGATCACTGTAATCGGGGTTCTCTCCTAGACGATTGACTCTGGCGGCAATGGCCGGACTCGACCGCATTACCTGCATATACGTGGAGTTGCCGTCCTTGGAAGGCTTGACAAACTCGGCGATGTCAGGGTCGGTTTTGTCCAACTTGCTGAGTTGCACTATAGCAGAACGTTCGGCGGATTGTCTACTGCGATATTGAGAGGCACTACGATTCAAGTCGTCGAATTGGGCCAACTTGGGTTCGACATCAGCGAGTAACTGGTCACGTAGATACTGCAGGACGACGGGGGATTTGAGGTTGTAGACAAGGTCTTTGGCAAACTCGTAGCGGCGGTGTTCACGTAGTTCTTCGAAGGCACGCCGCCGCTGCGGTTCGCTGAGACGCGCATCCATCGAGTCACTGTAGAGTTGGGCCTCCGCGGTGTAGTGTTGCGCGGGGTCGAGCACGATGGGGTCGGCGTCGGCGGGGGTGGTGGCTTGGCGCGGGGGTGGGGTAGGGGGAAGTTCACTGGCACTGGCACTGGCCCTGGTGGCCTTGGCTGCGCGTACCTCGCGTTCGATCTCGGTGAGGTTGGCCTCGGGGTCGGCTGTGGTGGCGGCGGGGGTGTCGCTCTCGGCCAGCTGGGCGATCACCTCGTTGACTATCTGGGCCTGCTTGGGGGTGAGGTTGGCCGGGTCGTAACCGAGTTCATCGGCGATGGTGGCCCGTTGGTCATCGGCGGGTGCTGCTGCTGCCGACTCCTCAGTCTCAACCGGTTCGTCAGCCTCGCTGGGTTCACCTGTGGCCTCGTCAGTGTCGCTGGTGGTGCCGGTGGACTCCTCGCTGGGGTCCTGCATGATGTTGGTTTCGTCGCTACCGGCCTGCTTGATCTCATCCATGGTGATGGTGCCGGTGGGATTGCCGAAGGTTTGCATTGCCATAAGTGGTCTGTTCTCCTGGGGTTAGTTACTAACAGGGATTACTGTAACACGATTACAAGAATGGGGGGATGCCGTGAATAGCCAACTCCTGTGCGGCGTAGGCTTCCATGTCCTCCAGCAGGGAGTCGAGGAAGTCGTACTGGGCGGCGCTCACGGTGGCGTCGGTGGCGTTACCGGCGATGGCGGCGCTGACCGTTTCGCGTATGCGGGAATCCTTGCGGTTGGCGATGAAGTCTTCGAGGAACGGCCTAAACAAGCGGTACACCTCCCATACTCGCCTGCTGTCCCTCCATGGGTGGTGGGGCAGGGTGGCCATTGGATTTGCCTCCACCTGCAGATCCAGGGGGAGTTGGAGTGGCTGGGCCTCCTGGCGGGGGTTGTGATCCACTGGGGTCAGGTCTATCTGGTGCATTCGCATTGCCTTGCTTTCCTTTCACTGCGCCCATGAGGGCTTCCATCGGGTTGGCTTGGGCGTTGGCCTCGGGAGAACCTGGGGGAGGTGCCGGGATCATGAGACGGGTGATGTCCTTGCCCTTACCCATAGCTTTCAACACGTCCTTGATCGCCTCGTCGATGTGCATCTTGTCCGGGTTCTCCTTAGCCAGACTGTACACTAGGTTGGCGTCGTCCACCTTGTTCTTCCGGGCATCGGGGAACATCGACGACGCATCCACTATAATCTCCCCGTCCTCCTCGTAGTCCTCCGGTTCCATGGTCACCATGGAGTTACCCATGTCCTCCAGGCGGTCGGCCTGCCCGTTGAGCATGTGGTAGTGACCAAGGTCGAGGTCGAGGTCCTCGTTTAACTCACTGCGTAGAATCTCGCGCATCATCTCGCAGTCGTCCCCGACCTTTTGGACAAACATACTGGTGGTCTGCCCACTGAGGATCGCGGTGTTGCGGTCCATGATTTTCGCGCCGGTCGCAGTGTCGTTCTGACCACCCACCAGTTCGGCTTGGTTGCCCAGGTTGGAGTCACCCATGGTGGACTGGATGAGTTTCATGGCCGAGTCGTCGCTGTTCATCGTGGACATCGCCGACGCTATGGCTGGCCCACTCTGCTCGAAGCCGAATGACTTGCCGCCGCCTCGCGTGTAGACGACCCGGAAGCCGCTGGTGTTGCGGGTGAAGAACTCCGGGTTGGACCAGAGGGCTGCGTCATCGGTCCACAGCAGTGGTCTACTAATGGCGTCGATCAGGTCGTGGCGTTGAAAGAAACTCTGGGCGTACATGTCGGCGAGAGAGACGATGCGATGGGCCGGGGAGTCGCCGGGACCGCCGAAGATGGAGTCTACGATGCGCAACTCGGTCATGGCAATCTTGCCGTCGCCAATGAGAAACGGGTAATAGAAATGCCCCAGCCAGATGTTCCCGCATTTATACTCCACGGTGGCGTCGTCCCCGCCTTTACCCGGGTACTCGATCTTGTGTATGCCCCACCGCACCTCGATGTCGTCGGCGGTGGCCGAGGTGTTGGTCGGCTCCTGCGGGGTGACCCGTTTGAGCAGGCTGTACATGTTGGAGCGGAGGCGCTCGGATTGGGAGCCGATACTGCGCACGTCCCCGTTGGGCTGCTCCTCCATGACCTTGTTGATACGGGTGGCCAGTTCCGGGTCGTACTCGCCGTTGGGGAGTTTATGTCTCTCGTATAGCTCCTGGAACCACTCGATACCCACCCGCATGTAGGTGCCCACATAGGCACAGTTGCCGAGGGTGTCGAACTCCGGTTCCGGGTAGACGTCGCCCGGGAACAGGTACTTGACGCTCGGGCCGACGTAGCCGCGTTCACTGTAGATGAGACGTAGGCGACCCTTGTGGCCATAGGTTTGGGCCAGGACTGGGATGGCTTGTAATGCCACGTCATCCATGGCCTGCTCGTCGTTGGGGTCGACGCTGGCGGCGGTGGCGATGTCCTCGATGATGGGGACGAGTTGCGGCTTGTAGGTGTCGAGCACGGCAGCGATCATGTCGTCGGTCATGCGCTCGGGACGGACGAGACGCACCCGTTTGATTTGCGTATCGTCCCAGCCCCAGGCATTGGGACCCCAGCCGGTGATAAAGGAACTAATGAGGGTCTTGTTTACGATACGGGACTTCCGCTGGGCTTTATCGTAGAAGTACATGTACGAGGAGGCCAGCTTGTCGGCGCGTTCCGCATTCTGGGACCTGCACGTGATGATGGGCACGTTGGCGTTGACCCGGGCGACGAGGCGGGAACAGGCATTCCACAGGATGGGCAGACCATCGGTGCGATCTTGTCTCTTTACCCTATTCGACGCCGCGCGCAGGATGGCGACACTGTCACTGGCAAACGCCCCGTCCATGGTGGCGGGAGTGGCAATCGTGGGGTCGTTGAGTAGCAGGGGTTGCCGGTACCCGTAGTAGGACTCGCAGGTCTTCTCCCAGGTGCGCCAGTAGTTGTTCTCCAGCCACTGTTCGCTGCGGCTAATGCGGGTGTCCATGATGTTGACCCGGTCGGCGTCGTGGTCACCGGTGGCGAAGTCGTCATTGCCGGTGGGGATGTACCGGCCACCGCCTGCGACTGAGTCTTGTTCTTCCTGGGTCATGGCGATCAAGTCTCCTTGTTAGTGACTAACACCCACGGGGGCGGTGAACTGGTTGGAGATGACGTAGCGCGGCGATGCCATCATCTCGGTGTAGAATATGTTACCACTGAGGAGGTAGCGGCAGTTGTCCAGCATGTGGGTGCGGAACTGCGATACCCGCTGGTTGAGATCCTTGGATAGGGAGGTCGACGTCGTGGCGTAGCGATGATTGCGAAACTCAGCGCGGAGTTCCAGTAGGGATTCGGCGATGAAGAGACGCGGTCGAGTAGTATGACGCCAGGGCTTGGGTTCCAGTAGCTCGTCGATTTTATCATTACCAACCGCATGTGACTTACGCGGGTCGGCGCAATAGATCCCATACTTGCGGTACTCGTCATAGATGAATAGGTCCGGGGTGCCCTCGCCAGAGATGCGAAACCCCTTGCCTGCCTGATCCATAAGACGAGATACGATCCTCTCGCCACCATCGCGATGAGTGTACTGGTACATTTCATAGGGGGTGCCGGGGCTGGTGGCGACGATCTCGTTGCCCTCGACAAAAGCTATATACTCTGCGTATGTACGGACAGTATAACGGTTACATTCATCTTCATCTCGGAGACGCCGTCCAGTGCCGTAAACGTTACTGGGCCAGGATTCGCGGTAAAAGTAGAAGTCGTAGTCTCTAGTAACCAGCATCCAAAGGGCCGCGTGTTCGGTGCGTGGATGAGGATCAATGGACATGTATAGACACCCGTAGGATGGGATGTCGCGGTCGGGGATGACGTGGATTTGCTCATTGTATTTCGGGTGGACTAGGGCACCGCCGAGGGCTTCGGCGTCGATTTCCATCTCGCGCTTCCACATGGGCGACCCCATGCCGCCGAAGACCTTGGCGACGCGCTTGAGTTTGACCGGGTCGCGCATGGATGGGTCGCAGGAGTAGTGGACGCGAATGAACACCCAGCCCTGCGGCGAGAGGTGCTTGGTGAGGCCGGGGATTGGGCCGCTCACATCGCCCTTGAGGCCACCGGGGACGGGTACCTGGAGACCACTTAGGCCCACGTCGGCGAGGCTACCCCGGTCAAATAGGTGGGTGTAGGCGTAGAGGTCCTGGTGGAGGAGGGGGTTATAACTCCAGGGGATCTGCTTGCATTCCTTCCAGATTTCATTCAATGGACCCGGCTTCGCGGTGGCGATGAGCCAGATGTAGGGGGTCTTGGCGGCGAGAGCGTTGGTGACGCATTCGAGTAACTCGTCTTCGAGGGATGCTTCGTCGAAGATGTACACGGTGCCGTGCTCGAAGCGGATCTTGTCACTGCCAGAGGCGAAGGCGGCGGCACTGGAGCCATTGGGGAGGTTGCACTCGGCGTAGGACTGGGAGAAGAGGTCCAGGGTGAGGTCGCCAAGCCATTTACCACGGAGACGATCGGTACTGTTCATGAGGAGAACTTTGATCTTCTCGATGATCTTGGCGGCACGGGGCTGGTCGGCGGATTGGACAATGACACGGGTGTCCGGTTGCGTCGCCATCATGTGGGCGGCTAGACCTGCTGCGGTCCAACTCATCATGGTGGTGCGGGATTTGTAAGTGGCGTGGATGATGGACTCGCCTTGGGGTGGCCGCACCATGATGTCCTCGGCGATGTAGTCAAAATAGGGGGAGGCGGGGAAGGGCTTACGACTGTTGGCGTCCTGCTCATCCACCGTGCGGGTGCCGTGACGGAGCCAATACATTGCACTCCTGGCGGTGTTGTCGATGGATTCGCGGTAGATGAGTTCGTCGGTGAGTTCGGCGATCTCGCTGGCGAGACGGACGTCGTCGAGGTGGGGGAGTGGGATAAATTGAGTAGGTGCGGTAGACATCACGGTTAGTCACTAACTGGCGAATGTGTAATGTCAATTATACCTTTCACTCCGGATGCGCGTAATGTCCCACCGGCATGTTGTACTAGTTCCACGAGACGTAGGCGTAACTCGTCTGTGGATAGCGCGGCCAACTTATCACCAATCTCGTGCTCGACAACAGCTTTTGACGGGTGGTTGGCACCGAGGGTGTCGAGTAACTTGGCGGCGGCAGTGATGCGGGTGCGGTGATCGGGAGTGAAGTGGGGGTTGCCGTCGCGGTCGTAGGTGACCCTCTCGGCGTTCATGCCGTCGTCAATGACGGCGAAGGCTTTGGCAATGCGCACACCCACCAGGGCCGCGGCCTCCTGGGCCTTGACGTACATGGCCCTCTCCATCGTGGCCCTGGCAATGAGATGGCCGCGACGTATGCGGGATCGTAGGTAGGTGGAGAGGTCGGCCTCTGGGATGGCAAAGCGGATTGCGACGGCGGCAATGTACTCGTCAACGTTGTCGCTGGATGGTGGGTACGCTGCGGTAAAGTCGTCAATCAGGCGGGTCCATACGGGGCCAGGAGGGATGCTGTCAATGGGATGGTCGATGCCGTTGACCGCAGTTGCCGTGGCTTTCCCGTTCGGAGATGGACCCGCCTGTGACCTATTATTGCGAAGTTTTAGTGCCATCGCAACATAGGATATCAGCTATTTCTTGCCGCGCTTGCCCTTGCCAGCAACGTTGTAGGCGATGGCCGCTGCTTGTTTCACCGGTTTCCCAGCGGCCATCTCGGTACGGATGTTCTTGGAGATCGTCTTCGGGGATGACCCCTTTTTGAGCGGCATGTTAGTGACTAACCGTCCTTTCCGAATACCAACTCCTGGTGAACCACCATGCGGGGACCGAGTTCTACTTCCCCGGTGCCGACGTCGTACATATAGGTGCGCCCGAAGAGGTCGGGGCCTTGCTTGTAGGCGACGTGGGTGGGGGTAAGGGCTTCGATTTCGCAGTACTCATACGCCCCGGTGGGACAACATTCACCTTTGACACCACCGGAAACTCCATTCTTGGCGGTCTTGCTCTTGGCTTGTGCACGGGCTTCCTCCATCAGGGCTTCGTGGACCTTGTCGGTCCGGGTGGCAAGGTTCTCCTTGTCGGTGATTCGCATCCCGTTGGACGCATTGCTGGCAGAGGCGCGCTTGGCCTCGCGCCGCTGGTTGCTGTACACCTCGGCCTTGGTCCCCTTGGGCTTGAGGCCGAGATATAGTGTACGTTCGTTCATGTCCATCGTGCTGGTGGGCATGTGTGGTACTCCTCTAGGCTGTAGAGTACCCCAAGGTGACACCGGATGTCAATGACAAAGTGAGACGGTGGATATTGTAACGTTTCAATTTGACGGGGCGTTAGTGACTAACTCCAGCACGGGGTGGCGCAACTCGGCCACCATGTTGGATAGCCACTCGGCGTCGATGACGCGCACTGGTGTCGCTGACTCAATCGCGGTTGCGAGGGCCTTGGCCTCCTCGTTTTCCAGGTCCACGACGCAGTTGCCATAACTGGGCGCGGGTAACTTCCACCCGTACTGGTTACCGTTGGAGGTGAACTCGGTTTCCACCTGCTCGATGTCGCTGAGGCGGATTTTCTCAATGATACGTAAGTAGACCGAGGCTTCCTTGAGATTCGGGGCGCTGTAGTTGCCGATCATATTCCACAGCATGACCCGCTGGTAGTAGGCGAGAGATAGGGATTGCATAGAGATTAGAGTAACTTGTTGACTACGCCCTCGACAGCGGCTTGGAGGGAGGCGTCGGTCACTGCGGCACCGTCTTGTTGTACGGCGGGGTCCATCACGGTGGGGGGTTGGATTTGCATTGCCACCATGTTGGGGTTCTGCATGGCCTGGAGTGCCCACTTTTCGCGGGTATTATGGGCCGGGACTGACCCAGCCTCGATCATGATGCTGTCGGCGAACTTGAGCACGGCCACCTGGACCCTGCCCCTGAATATGGGGTCAGACATTAGGGCGGCTGATTCACTGTAGGTCATTGGATTGTCTCTCCTGGGCTAATTGTTTCACGGCGAGAACGAGGTGCATGAGTACTTCGTGCAGGTTGAAGTCGAGTATATCAGTGTCGGCGGGGTCGTCGTCATGTAGTTTGCGTCTCACCGACCCGACAGTATGTGGCAGGATGTCGCGTATCTCGTGGGCCAGGAATGACACGACCCGGTGGCCAGCGGGGGTACCGGCAAGGCCGTTGTACTCGGCGGTGACAGGACGCAATCTGGTGATCACATCGAGTCCCCCCTCCAGGTCGTGGATGTTGCGCTTGGTACGGGCGTCAGACGTGACGGCCCAGGTGCTGGTGCTCAACTTGGCGGCGCTGTCGGTGCCCAGCTGGAGTTGGTACGTCGGCGGGAATATCCCTACCCCCAAGTTCCCGTAGATGCAGACGGTCTGTGAGCCAGCGAGGCTGGGGAAGTTGGGGTTGATGTGGATGTTGCCACCAGTGGTGCCGAGTGAGCCTAGGAGGACGTCACCGGCGTTGAGCGACCAGTGGCCGTTGGAAGTGGATATTGCCCAGATTGCGGCCATGGTGTCGCTGGATGGGTCAGTGCCTGCAGCGCCTAACATGATATTCGCCGCGTAGCCTGTGACCGCCATCTGGGTGGTGGCGCTGGGGTGGTGGACGTGGAGTACGCGGGTGGGCGCGTCGATGCCGATGCCGGTCTTGCCATTGATGTCCATCACCAGCCGCCCACCGCCAGTTTGCAGGAGTAACCCGGCATAGCCAGCCATCTGGGTCCAGCCACCGAATGACCCGGTGGCCACGCCAAACCCGTAGTAGGGGGCACCGTTGACTAAGCTGGTCATGTCGCCGCCGTTGACGAATAACCCGGGGGTGTATATGTTATACGAGGCGTGAAGCATGCCAGTGGATTTTAATTCCATGCAGAAGGACAGGGCGGTGTCGGCGGCACTACGGCGCATACAGAAGAACATGGAGCCTGCGGTGTTGGCCGCACCGTCAGTGACGTAGCCCTTGATCCCGGCAAAGGCCGAGCCGTTCCCCGCCCAGCCGAAGGCCAGCATGCCACCATTACCCCCAGTGGCCCCAGTATCGCTCAGTAGTAAGGTACAGCCCTGGTTGCCGGTGGGGAAGGTGGGGGACGCGGTTGCTTGGCCAGCGCCAGTGAGTTGCAGGCCGCAGGTTGGGGTGCTAGCGCCGCCAATGTTTACCCAGCCGCCCAGTGGGTTCAGGTACATGGACGCACCAACGTTGGCCTGCACGGATTGGATGCAACTGGCCCAAACGCCGTTCACTACAGCGTAACCGATTTGCAGTTGGTACGCCGGGTTGTTAGTGTCTTCGCCAATGACAAGCTGGGTCGCTGCCGCTGCGCCGCTGGGACTACCGGAGATGATAGCTAGAGCAGTCCCGGTCCTGGTCGTCTGTGGACAGCCTATGGAGACGCTGTATACGCTGTGGAGGGCGAAGGATGCCGCGTTATGGGTCAGCGTCCACGGGGACTGGGAACCGCCGGAGATGGGGACGCCATTGACCCGGTAGACGCCAGTGATGTTGCAGTCTCCAGCGACATCGAGTTTATAGGCAGCAGGCACCATACCTATCCCTACGTTGCCGGTGGTGTTCAGGTAAAGTTGATTGGTGTTCCCTCCGTTGGTGTTGGAAGTGAGTTCGATGACCCCGGCATTATCACGTATTCTTGCCGCTCCAACATCCACCGCGATGCTGAACGTATGGCTCGGCGTGCCGTCCTGGATTTGTAGTGTGGTCGTACCGGGGGTGGCGGCTTTGATCAGCCCGCCCTGGTAGTTGATCGTTTTGACGTTGGTGAGATCGAATCCGCCGCCAGAGATGTTCTGTGCCCACGGGGTCTGGGGCTGACCGCCACCGCCACCGGTTGCCGCAGTGGTCTGCACGGTGGCGTCGGGGAACTTGATGCCGTAGCCGAGAGTGATGTACCCATCTGCTGGGAAGATCCGCATGGCGTTGGTCTTGGCCGAAAGGTGAAACTCCATGTTGCCCGTGGATTGGAGTTGCAGGGGGCCTTGGGAATGGATGTAGATGGTGCTGGCGACGTTGCTGTTTTCCAGGGTGAGCCAGCCGTCGCCGTAGTGGAGGATGCGGGAGTCGCTGTTGAGACCGGCGGCGCGGCGGATGGACAGGCCGAGAGCGCCGTTGGTGCGGATGTCGATCTCCAGGTCGTTGGAGACGTGGTTCATGTGGAGGTAGCCGAGGTTAGAGAGGCTGAAGTTGGCGGCGCTGACGTTCTGGAGCCACGGGGTCTGGATAGAGGCGGTGGTGGGGGCACCAGTGATTTTACTGTAGGCCAGGGATGTGATCCAGGTGGGGTTGCCGTAGCCGACCAGGATGGAGACGGCGTTGGTGATCTGCGCGGCAGTGTAGTCACCACTGGCGGCGACTACGGCACCGGTACGGGTGAAGACACTGGTGACGGTTGCCGCTGGTGGGACGGTCCAGGCACCGTCGCCCCGGAGGTAGTTGGAGGATGATGGAGTGCCTGTGCCTAACCTAGCGACGGCCATGACCCCGGTGGTGACGTCGGCGGCGGCGTGGACGTGAGTGCTGGGAGTGAAGGTGGTAGGGACGCCAGTGAGTTTGCTGTAGGCTAATGAGGTGATCCAGGCGGGGTCGGCGTAGGTGGCGATGGTGGAAACTGCGTTAGTCACTAACGCCGCCGTGTAGTCCCCAGCGGTGGCCACGACGACACCAGTACGCCCATAGATGCTGGTGACCCCGCCCGTGGCGGTGACGGTGATGTTGGTGCGGGAATTGGCGGCGTCGTCAGTGGCAGTGACACCGGCACCTATGAAGTTGAGGGCAGGACGGGCAGTGAGGGGGGTGCCCTCTTCCTGGATGACGTGCCCACTGCCGGTAGCCCCGGGGATGGTGATGAGGATGCGGTTGTTCGCGGGGTCATCGCTGGCCACGACACCAGCACCCACGAAGTTGACGAATGTCCGGGTGGCGATGGAGATGCCCTCGTCCTGTAGGATCGCGCCCCCGCCTGGTCCTTGTGGGCCAGTAGGGCCAGTAGCACCCGTGGGACCGGGGTCGCCCTGTATGCCCTGGGGGCCAGTGGGGCCGATGGGGCCAGCTGGTCCTGGGATGCCCTGGAGACCTTGACTGCCGGTTGGGCCAGCGGGGCCGGTGTCGCCTTGAGCGCCCGGGGGGCCTTGTGGACCAGTACTTCCAGTGGGGCCGGGGGGTCCGGTGGGGCCGAGGGGGCCGTCGTCGCCATCGAGGCCGGGGACACCTTGGATGCCTTGGGGACCGGCGGGACCGGTGGGGCCTTGGATGCCCTGGATGCCTTGGGGACCCTGTGGGCCGGTGTCGCCCTTGGGGAGGATGAGGACAGTTACTTGAGTATCATGCGGGAAGGGGGCACCATTAGACAATGTAAGTACTGCGTGGGCGGTGATCCAGCCCAGCATGTTGGTCGATAGGGCGGTGAGCACCCAGTGCTGGTTGATCGAGGCATCGAAGCGGTTGACGATACGGAACTCATCCCCGGGGGAGAGGGTTTGGAACAGGGCGATGATGTCGTGGCCATCCTGGGTGATGTGGTCCAGGTAGATGGCGGTGGCGGTGACCTGGGTGGCGAGGTTGTAGCGGTAGTGGCCAGGGCCGGGGTCGGCGGCGGCGGTGTTGTTGGCGTCGAGGCGGTAGTGGAAAGCGGTGGCGGATTCACCAGCGGGACCAGTGGCACCAGTAGCACCGGTTGCACCAGTAGGACCCGGTACGCCTTGGGGACCAGTAGGACCCTGTGGACCGGGGTCGCCTTGGTCGCCCTTTTCGCCTTCAAGGCCGGGTAATCCTGGCAGGCCCTGGACGCCATTGGTGCCGTCGACGCCTGCGGGACCGGCGGGGCCGACTGGGCCGGGGACACCGGGGGG
>Ga0208185_1000059_pt1 | contig 68064 bp, 58 predicted proteins | sample EasRivMeERMLT700_FD_187532 | JGI IMG/M metagenome (GOLD analysis project Ga0208185, IMG submission 187532) | Soil microbial communities from meander-bound floodplain in the East River, Colorado, USA - East River MetaG ERMLT700 (SPAdes) (version 2) | ecosystem: Environmental > Terrestrial > Soil... | reverse complement strand
GCGGCGACGTGCGGTACTACGCGACCAACAGCCACAACACCGACGTTCTTCTCGATCTGAACAACATCGACGAAGTCGAGTTCACGCGACTCGAACTCTCGGGTATTAGGTTTTGGAAGGCGAACGCAGGCGTCGCCTTCCGGTGGTAACAGCCGATCCATCTGCAACCTGACACGCACCGATACCGCTTCCATCGCAGTCGCGCTGCGGGGCGGTATCGGAGTGTTGTCTCCATCGCTTGACGGGGGGCGCACCGGGTGAACCCTTTCAACGACTTCCACTGCCGATCCCGGGTTCTTGTTCTCGGGTGCGCGGGAAGGCACGCGTTTTTTGACTCGTCGCCTCATGCCTGTCACCGCAGGGTACGATAACCACCATGCCGCGTCACCCCTGGTTCAGCACCCTGCTCGTCATCGCCGGGTTCGCCTGCGGTGCCAGCGGGACCGAGCCTCAGCTCGGCGCGCGCGATTGGGACACCGAGCGCACGCGCATGGTCGATGAGCAGCTTCGGGCACGCGACATCGATAGCGCACGGGTGCTCGACGCCATGCTCAAGGTGCCGCGTCACCTGTTCGTCCCTGAGCGCCAGCGTGCCGAGGCCTACCGCGATTCTCCGCTACCAATCGGCCACGATCAGACCATCTCTCAACCTTATATCGTCGCGTTCATGACACAGGCGCTGGACGTCGCGGCCGATCAGCGCGTGCTCGAGATCGGAACCGGATCCGGCTATCAGGCGGCGGTGCTCGGTGAGCTCGCGAAGGAGGTATACACGATCGAGATCGTGTCGGCTCTGGCACAACGGGCACGCGAAACACTTTCGGCCCTCGGCTATCGCAACATTCAGGTGCGTACCGGCAACGGTTACCTGGGATGGCCTGAGCACGCACCCTACGACCGCATCATGGTGACGGCTGCGCCAGACGAAGTTCCCACCGCCTTGCTGCAACAGCTGAAGATCGGGGGCTTGATGGCAATTCCGGTGGGAGTCGTGACCCAGGAACTGCGAGTGTTGCGTCGCACCGTCACCGGGACGGAGACGTTGAGCAGGCTTCCAGTGAGGTTCGTACCAATGACGAACAAGCCAAAACAATAAGCGACGCGGTACCGGCAGTGGCGTTCGTGTGCCACGCTGACGCGGCCTTCATCAGCGCTTCATGTAACGTCAGCTACGATGCGCCACCGCGAGGGAACCGGCACTTCAACGGAGGTGATCCTTGGCGGCAACCGGATGCGCCTGCTGCGCATCACGCCATCGAGAAGGACACATGCCGAACCGCAGACATTTCTTCAGGACGGTCGCCGGGGCCGCAGCCGGCGCGTTCATTGCCGGCCGTGCGCCGACGTTGCGGGCGCAGGACGGTCGCCGCCAGGTGTCCATCGGCGGACGGCGTATCCGTGTCATCGACGTGCACGCCCACTGCGAGATACCGGAGTTAGTGGGGGTTGTGAAGGGGACCCCGCTTGCTGAGGAAGCGGATCGTGAGAGCGGCCTCGATGGGCGGCTGCGGGACCTCGATCGGCAAGGCGTGGACATCCAGGCGCTGAGCATCAACGGCTACTGGTGGTACGCGGCCGAACGGTCCCTCGCCCGCGACATCGTCCGCGTCCAGAACGAGGGGCTGGCGAAGATCGTCGCTGGAAATCCCGACCGGTACGTCGCGCTTGCCTCAGTTGCCTTGCAGTTTCCAGACCTGGCGGCCGAGCAGCTAGAGGACGGCATCAAGCGGCTCGGGCTGCGCGGTGCGTCCATCGGCGGGCACATGCGGGGCGAGGACCTGTCGCTGCCGAAATACGACATGTTCTGGGCGAAGGCGGCGCAGCTCGGCGCCCTCGTGTTCATGCACCCCGGCGGGGCGGAAAACATCGTGAAGGAAGGGGCGTTCCGCGGGCGTGGCGGGCTCGGCAACATCATGGGCAACCCGCTCGAGACCAGCTACTTCCTGTCGCGCCTGATCTTCGACGGCGTGTTCGACCGCCATCCGGGCCTCAGGGTCTGCGGCGCGCACGGAGGCGGATACCTGCCTTCGTATTTCGGCCGAACCGATGTCGCGTGCGAAGTCCGCGACAACGCCAACTGTGCGAACACCAGGCGGCCGAAAGAGTACCTGCGGCAGAACATTCTGGCGGACACGATGGTCCTGTCGGACGAAGGGCTGCGGCATCTCGTCGCGGAGATGGGCGTGAGCCAGATCGTGTACCGGACCGACAACCCGTTCAACTGGCCGGTCACGGTTGACTTGGTGCTGAATGCGACGTTCCTGAACAACGAGCAGAAGGAAGCGATCCTCGGCGGAAACGCGCTCAGGCTTCTGAAGATCACGTAAGGGCTGGCGATGTCTTCAAGAGGCGCGCGAGCCGGAGCGCGGTGTCTGCCGTGATGCTACGCTTGCCCAACAGGATCTCGTTCATCCGGTTGAATTAAAGGACCCTCAATGATGCGCGCTCTCCGAATCGGCCTGGCCCTGGCGGTGGTCTTTGGTGGATCCGTGTCAGCGGACTGGCCGCAATGGCGCGGGCCTCACGGGTCGGGCATCGCCGACGACAAGAATCTCCCGGAGCGCTGGAGCGCCACTGAGAACCTGGCGTGGAAGGCCCGTCTTGGGGGGGTCGGCGTCTCGTCGCCGATAGTCGCCGGCAATGCCGTATTCGTCACCTCACAGCTCGGCACCGGGATAAGTCGCCAGGGACCGCGGCTCGCGCAAGGCGCCGCCGACGCCGGCGAGCGTTCGATCTCAGGCAGCGGATCGAAGAGCGACAAGGTGGTCTTCCTCGTCGAAGCGTTCCATCGCGCCAACGGACAACGTCTGTGGGAATACCAGATGGACGCGATGGGCCCGCTCGAATCGGTGCACGACAAGCACAACCTCGCAACACCGAGCCCGGTCACCGACGGACAATTGGTCTACGCGTGGTTCGGAACCGGCCAGATCGTCGCGCTCGACATGAGCGGAAAGCTCGTGTGGCGGCGCCACCTTGGCCAGGAGATCTCGTCGTTCGACATCAACTGGGGTCATGCGAGCTCGCCGACGCTGTATGGGGACTCGCTGATTCTGTTATGCGATCACACACCGGCGTCGTACCTCCTGGCTGTGGACAAGAAGACCGGCAAGGACAAATGGAAAGCCGACCGCGGAAAGGGGCGGCAGTCCTACGCTACCCCATTCGTCGTGCAGACGAGCACCGGACCCGAGCTCGTCGTGAATTCGAGCCAGCGCGTGGACGCTTACGACCCACGCAGCGGCGCCTTCCTGTGGCACGTCGGCGGGACGAATCAGTTTCCGATCCCCGTGCCGACCTTCAGCAACGGTGTGATTTACATGACGCGCGGCTACCGCAGCGGCCCGTACATGGCCCTCCGGCCGGGCGGTCGCGGCGATGTTTCGACGTCGCACGTCGTGTGGCAGGTCGCCACGGGCGCGCCGTATGTTTCATCGCTCGTGTACGATGGCGGGCTGTTGTACATGGCGAGCGACGTCGGCGCCATCTCGGTCATCGAGGCCGAGACGGGCAAGCGGTTGTGGCAGGAACGCGTCAACGGGCTGTTTTCGGCGTCGCCGGTGGCGGGAGACGGCAAGGTCTACTTCGTGAGTGAAACGGGCGAAGTCATCGTGCTGCGCGCCGGGCGCAAGCCGCAGGTCATCGCACGCAACGATATGGGCGAGCGCCTGATGGCATCGCCGGCGATCTCGAACGGACAGATCTTTCTGCGCAGCGACGGCTCGCTGTTTGCCATCGGCAAGGCTTCGAGCTGACACACAGTTCTGGATGCGTCTCCAGGCCGACTGGACCTGCATCGAGCTATGGCTCGGGCCGCCTGAAGCGCAACACTCCTCGCACTGACGACAACACAAGCGTGTCGTCGGATAGCGTGACCGCGTTATCGCCACCGAGCAATTCGGTGTACGCGTTGTCGAACGCCATTGTGGGACATGCCGCTCGTGTGCACGCCAACGCCGGCCCCGCAGTCAGGGTCTGCCCTGACAACGCGAACTCGCCGCTGCACACGTTGCAGTCCACTCGCGTCGATAGTCGGCCGTCGGCAAATATCAGCGTGTAGCGGGCGCCGGCAGGCGTGGCTTGGTCGGCTTGCCCTGCACGCCGGATCGACAGGAGGTTCCAAGTGCCGGCGAGTTGGTCACCCGTAAGGGCCAGCCCACCGCTGAGAGACGAAGGCCCCATCGGCGCCGAGGATGACCCGGCGCACGCGATGGCCAGACACGCGACGACGACAACAACCAAAGAGCGGGAGCTACTCATATGGAGGCGCAAAGGGAGCAATTCTTCGGCCATCCCGATTGAGCGGCCGATTGATGTGAACGTGCGCAGTCGTCCGCAGTAGGCGACATTCGTGTGATGCGTGGGCGACACCCATCGTCTCGATCGTCGCGTCACGCCGCACTCCTGGTCGTCGACCCGGGTGCGAGCGTTCGACCTTGCCGTCTAGACGCGGCGTCCGTGGCGAATGTAGACGTGGCGGATGTCCAAGGCCTCCTGATTCGTCTTGGTCAGGTGCTCGACGAAAGCGGCTATGCCTATCCGTTATCAGGCGCTGTATCATCACGCATTCCCGCCGCCCCCGAGCGGCCGTGGAGGGCAGGGGCAAGGCCCGCGACTAGGGCGTGGGCGGGCGAGGAGGGCGTAGTGTACGTCGTGTTCGGCTCGGGCCGGACCTGAAAGTCGAGGAAGTACCATGCGTTTCACTCTACTTGTCGCCGCGGCACTCACCCTGACCCTTTCCGGTGCTGCGCTCGCTCAGGAATGGATCGAATTTACCAGCCGGGAGGATCGGTTTACCGGCGATTTCCCAAGCCAGCCCAAGGTGACGCAGACCACCTACCAGTCGCAGTACGGCGCCGACCTGCCGGCGCGGGTCTACAGGGCCGAGCAGGGGTCGAGTCGCTACTCGATGACCGTGGTCGACTACAGCCAGATTGAGAAGATCCTGACCAACAAGGCGCAGTCGTGCCCGGTACGCACCGAAGGGTGCTATGGAGGCACTGGTTTTTCTGGTGTGGGACACTGGCGGCTCGACTATCAGGGCGCGCTCCTCCATGCGACGTGGAAGTTCGTCGAGCGCGACGCGAAGGTGACGCAGTTGACATGGAATACCACGTATGGGGTTGGCGGTCATCAGGTGCATCTGACGAACCGTGACGGATCGCGCACGATGGCGGCGGTCTACATGCACAATCAGAAGCTGTACATCATCGAGGGGACCGTTCCCGCAGGGTATCCGGAGCCGGCGCTCTTCCAGCAGTCGTTCGGGTGGCTCGACGAGAACGGCAAGGAGCTGCGTTACCAGTCGCTGTACCACCCCGCGTTCCCGGCGCCGCCGCGAGGAGTGCCGCCTGGCCAGGAGAACCCTGGCAACTGACAAGGGCTTTGCACTGAAGATTCGCGTCGACGCGCACGCGCAGGCCGACTGGCCGATCACGTCGCCCAATCAGCGAACGACGAAACGCTCTTCGTGTAGGAGGAATCCGTCTTTTGTTCTGAGTTCCACCCTCCAGTTACCTGCGTTTTCAGCATTCATCGTTTGACGGCTGTAGGTGCGATAACCGCTTCCGGGACTCGCCTGAATGCGAAGCTCCACCGATTGTCGCAGGCGATCGTCACGATACCAACGATGTTCAACGGTGGTGTTGCTCGAGGCTCTCACACGCGTGTAGAAAAACAGCAATCCGCGATTGACCGGGCTGCTCACAGGGTCGCAACGCCAATCGCTGGTCGAGAGGCGCCTACAGAGCTGCGCTTCGGCCATTGTGACCACCATGGGCGCCGATGCTGCTGGTGAGCGATTCTCTCGCGCCACCGAACTGCTACTCTCCGACACTGCGGATTTGCTGCCGCCACGGGCAGTCGAACTGTCGCTTTCACGAGGTACCGAGGCCTTGCCTTCCGTCGTGGCCTCTTGCGGCCCCGGGTTTGGCTCGAGCGGCACTCGCGCTGCCGTTGGCTCTGGGTTCTGAGCCGATGGTTGCGTCTGGCTGGCCGGCGAGGATTCATCGGGCTCCGATGAACGAAACCATAAGGCAGCGGCGAACAGCATCCCGAATCCGAGCACGCCGAGCACGCTCATTGCGATCGCACGAGAGGGCGTGCCTACCGGTTTGTGTCGTGCCACTCTCTCACGCGGAGCGGTCGACGGTTCAAACGATCTTCCGCGAGCTTTACAGAAATCCTCAAGGTTCTTCCGACTCGTAACCACGAAAGCATGATCCGACGCGAGCACCGTCGTCGCGATCGCATATGCGCGCCGATAGCACAGCTCGGCTTCGGCTGGGCTGTCGGCCCGCTCGTACACCACGCCGAGGTTGTTCAGTGTGTTGGCGAGGTCCGCATGGAACGGGCCGAGCTGTGTCTCTTGTAGCGCAGCAGCCTCACGCAGGTGTAATTCGGCTGCGACGTAGTCGCCGGCGGATGCGGCCTGCTCCGCCGCTTCGATAACAGAGCGAAGTTCGCGAGCCTCGGGCATGAAGTCCGTCAGTTAACGCCGGCATGTCACCGACGGCACCATTGTAGAACAACGTTTTCACGGTTTGGAGTTCGGCAGAACTTGGACCGGTTCACGAATACGAGGAGGCAGGGCGCATGAACCTCACTTTGCGAAGTTCATGACGTCTCCACCTCCGCCTCGGAAACGATCGGTCTGCGCACGCGAATAGGCGTCGTGGACGCAGGAGGCAGGAAGAACGCGTCGCCACAGGAGGAAGTTGTGCCGCGCCGCGCCGGCACAGCATCGTCAGCGATTCGTGTCGTGAGACCGACGCGCACCATAACAGCACGCTTGGCACAAGTTGAAAGCAATGCTAGGCGATGACGTGAGTGCGCGGCGTCCAGGCGTGGCTATCACAGCAGGAACGGCGACAACGACCGCGGAGCGGCGGGGCTTCGCGCGCGAGAATCACGCGTCACTCACACGTGACTGTTCCTGCTCACGCGGTTGAGAAGGCGCGCGGGTCAGCGGGTCAACGGCGCCCCCGCAAGCTTTTCGGTGTGTTACCTTAACGTTCCCTGAGGCCCTCGACGCCGCCGGCAATTTGTATATAGCGGAAGCAACCGTGAGGGGCGTGACGAAGTACCTCAAGAATTAGATGGTCGTTCAGGAAATCGGCAGGCATCTTCTTCGTCAACGCGCCTGTAGCAGGACGAAGACTCGTTCAGCAGTGTCCACGTCAACGAGGTTCAGAGTATGAGCACATGGTTGGTCGCGCTGCTGCTGTTGATTCCCATGCTTCAGGCCGAACCGGCCCCCGCAGGAAAGGCCATGCCGGCAAGGTCTTCTGGCAGGGGCAGATGTGTTCGTTCTGTCACGGCACTGCGGGCGAAGGCGGCTGGGGACCGGATCTCGCCGGCCGTGCGCTCAGCGTCGCGCAGTTCAAACGGGCGCTCCGTGAGCCTTGGGGCTTGATGCCTGCGTACACCAATACGCAGGTGAGCGACCAGTCCATCGCCGATCTCCATGCGTATCTCACTGGCCTGCCCAGAGTGGAAAAGCTCGGCCCGCCGCGCTGGCGGCATCCGCCGCCCGGCGCACCGGAAGGTCAGCGGCTCCAAAGCAGCTTTGGTTGTGGCCAATGTCACGGACCTGAGATGCTAGTGCCTCGTGCGTGGCTCCTGGCTAACGACCGGCCCGGTGGGGTACCGGACGCGGAATTCGGCGTGAGTAAGGACGCGGGCTTTTCCTATTTCGCCAAAATGGTCTATGACCATAGCGAGAAGTACCCGAAGGGGACAATGGGAAGCTTCTCGAGAGATCGGCTGCCGGAAGTTCTCTTACGTGAGATCTATCGCTTCATGTTGGACGCCGGGCTACGCGTACGGATGGAGGCCGCCCTTGCGGTCGGAACGCAGCAGGGTGCCAACACCACCTATACACTGACCGTCGCCAACGTCGGCCGGCCGAAGGGCCCAACGGTCGAGGACTTGACGATTTTCGTCCGGGTCCCTCCGGGTGCCACGGTCGTCAGCGCCACGGGCACGGGTTATAAGGGCGTGCGCCCGCTCGCACAGTTGGGGCTGACACCGGCCTTGCAGGCTGCGCCAGGTGCGTTCACTTCGGAAATCCCCGAGCGCCCGAAGCCGGATCTGGTGGGCGATGTTGCCGTATGGGAGGTCCCGCGCATTGCGGCTGCGGAGAAGCAGCTCTATACCGTGACCCTTTCCGGGCCGGGACCCACGGCCGAAGTCCTCCAGGCATTTGAAGGTTCGACTGTGTATTGGGACAAGCCTGGAGCGCGCCTGAGTCCAACGCAACTTGTCTATCGCGATCTTCGAAGGCCGGACAAGGGCGACCATCTGAGGATAACGCTGCCGCCTCCGCCGAAGTAGTCGCACTCGATTGAAAACACGATTGCGGGCGACCTGTGTCCCGCAAGAGTTGCGCCCGTGCAGGACACGGACCCGCTCGGCATCCTACCGGGCCAGCGCCGCCGCCGGCGCTGTCGCGACCGTGCAAGAATAGGCAGTCTCAAGGAGGGATGCTTGCTGCAAAGCGTCGCAACACCTCGAGCAATTGTTGGTCGGAAAATCCAGGTGACGCCTTTTTCGCCGGTCCTTGGCGGCGAAGTGCGGGGCATCGATCTGGCCAACGGTCTGGACGAGGAGAGCTACCGCGAGGTCCGCTCGGCGTTCCTTCAGTTCGGGGCGCTTTTCTTCAAAGGCCAGTCGGAGATTCCGCCTGCTGTGCAAATCGCGATCGGCAAGATGTTCGGAGAGCTGCACGCGCATCCGGCTGCGCCGCAGATGCCCGGCTTTCCGGAATTGTTCGTCATTCACACCCGGCGTGATTCGAAGGTGGCCAACGGCGAATTCTGGCACTCGGACGTGTCGTGCGACGACGAGCCGCCACTCGGCACCATGCTCCAGATCCATGTGCTGCCGGACATCGGCGGAGACACGCTGTTCGCGAACATGTACGCCGCCTACGACGCGCTGTCGGGGCCGATAAAGCAGATGCTTGCCGGGCTCACCGCGCTTCACGAGTCCGAGCACATCTACCGGGGCCGCTATGCCGATCGAGGCGTGGAGGATCAGGGCAAGGTCTATCCGAAGGCGACACATCCCGTGATCCGCACGCATCCGGAAACCGGCCGGAAGGGCATCTTCGTGAACCGGACGTTCACGACGCGCATCAACGAGCTGAGCGAAGCGGAAAGCGATGCCGTGCTCACGCTCCTGTTCGATCACTGCGAACAGATCGACTTCCAGATCCGCTTCCGGTGGGAGCGAAACGACGTTGCCTTCTGGGACAACCGCTGCGTCATGCACCGAGCCGTCTGGGACTATTGGCCGAACGAGCGTAAAGGGCGGCGTGTCACGATCAAGGGCGAGCGGCCTCGCTGATTTCCCCCCGAGGACTTGGCCTCCTTTGAGGCTCGTCGCGCACCCGGCGGTGCGGATTCTGATCTGCCTGGCCGCCGGCCTCGCGCTCGGTCTGCTTTTTCCGCGCAATCCTTTCGTGCTGGGTCTCGCCCAGAGCGGCACCTGGTTTCCCAAGACCATCGTTACGTTTGCGACCGCCCTCATCTTCGTCCTGATGTCGGCAGCACTCGCCAAGACGTTCCTCACGCACCGCCGCTCGAGCAGATTCCTCTTCTACGTGATTGGCTTGTACCTGGTGATGGGGTTTGTGTCGCTGCTATACGTCTCGGCGTGGATTCCCACACTCACGGGTCTGCCGATGAATCGTCCGGGACAGCCGCTGCCGGGGCTCGCCGGCTGGCTACGCGGTATCGCGGTGGCGTTCGGGACCGTGTTTGCCGAGCAGCCGCTGCTGCAGGTGCTCGTGGCAGCGTTCGTCATTGGTGCACTGGCGGGCTTGATACGCGCGCTCCACCCGATCGCACGCGGACTCATTCGCGGCGCCGAGTGGACGTTGAACGGCTTCACAAAACTGCTCTGGTACTACCCGATCATGATCGGCTGCCTGGCGATCTTCATTCCCGCCCGGTTCGGCACCCGCGGCCTGGAGATCTACGGGCGCACTACCCTGAATCTGGCGATCGTGTCCGTCGTCTGGTTGGCGGGGATGATCCTGCTGGTGCGGTTGATCACGAAGCGCACCTGGCCGCAGATTTGGAAGTACTTCGCGACGGTGTACATGGCCGGGTTCGGCACGGGGGGGTCGTACGAGACGCTGCCAGTAAATCTGGTGTCGGCCGAACGCGACCTGGGCCTGCGCCCAGAGGTCGCGCGCGTGTCGATCGTGCTCGGCACCGTGCTCAACAAGAACGTTGCGACGATGGCCGTGCTGCTCGTGACGGTGTCGACGTGCGCGCTGCTGGACGTTCGCATCAGCATGATCGAGATCGCGATCCTCATCCCGCCGGTGATGCTTCTCGGCCTCGAGTCGCCGGGCATTCCAGGCGGGGCGGGCGTCTTCATGTCCCCCGTCATCGCGTCGCTGCTGACCGTGCCCGATCCAGGATTGTTCGTCACGACGTTCGTGACGTTGTACTCGGGTCTCATCCCGATGCTCGCCACCGCGGGCAACACGACCGACGATGGGTTCGTGGGCGCGATCGTCAACGATCGGTTCATGGATTCGGAAGTCGCCAACGCGGAGCTACCGATACCGCAACTCTCGCCGGGTCTGGTTCCGTATCCGCGTGCCGTCCGCGTGCTCGCGGCGGGGCTGCTGGTGCTTGGTTTCTGGATGATCGTGGCGCCTCAGGCACGCAGCGGGCTGCCCGCGCTCCAGTGGCTGGCCCAATCGGCCTTTCGCGGCGAGGCCTTGATCGGCACCGCGGTGCTGCTCGTTGCGCTCACCGGCCTCCTCGGCGGAAGACAGGGACACCAGCAGTCTGAAGGCACCTTGGAAGTTGAAGTTCGCGGTTAGAGCCATCCACGTCGACAGCGTGGAAGCGCAGGCGTGGGACGGAACGATGAGGAATCTGCAGTGAGAGCATCTGTCTTTGTTGGCACCAGCCTCGACGGCTTCATCGCACGAGCCAATGGTGAGCTCGATTTCCTGCCGCCGGACGGTGGCGAACCCCACGGTTACGATGAGTTCATGGCCACCGTGGATGCGTTGGTCATGGGCCGCAAGACTTTCGAAACGGTCTTGACCTTTGACACGTGGCCCTATGGTGAGAAGCCCGTTTTCGTGCTCAGCACGCGCACGCTCGCTCCAGCCCCGCTCGGAGCCGTTGTGGAGCGTATGTCCGGGGCTCCGGCCGAAATCATGTCGCAGCTTGCCGCTCGCGGCATCCGGCATATCTACGTGGATGGCGGGATCACCATTCAGCGGTTTCTTGAGGCCGGGCTCATTCAGCGGCTCATTATCACGCGCGTTCCGGTGCTCATCGGTGTCGGGATTCCGCTCTTTGGCGCTATCGCGCGCGACATCGTTCTCAGGCCCATCGCGACGCGGCAGTATGCCAGTGGCCTCGTCCAGAGTGAGTATGAGGTTGTCGCCTCTTGAGAAACTGCCTCGGGACTGCAACAAAACGAGGCTTGACGCCAGGGACCTTCACGAGTAGAAGCGACTAGAAGAACAACTCTTCGCTGTCGACACAGCCATTGGAGGAATCAGATGCGAACTATCGCGACCGTGTGCAGCTTCACCCTGATGCTTTGGTCATCCGCTTCGGCGCAGCAAACGCCGGCCGGAGGGGCCGCACCAGCAGGGCCGAGGCCGCCAGCGAACGAGAACATCGCGACACTTCTGCGGGCCGCCGATATCAGGGCCCAGCTCATGAAGATGACCGAGGATCGGCCGACCCAGGAACATACGGTTGTCGAGCGAGTGGGTTCGTATCGATTGTCGATCGAGCATCGCAAGCTGCCGCAGCGTCCCGCAGTACACGAGCAGGAAGCAGAAATCTGGATGGTCATCGACGGCACCGCGACCATCACCACGGGCGGAACAATCACTGGCGCCGCAGCACCCACCGCCGGCTCCGCGACGCAGGCGCCTGGCAATGTGTTTGGAAAGACGATTACGGGTGGGACGGCGAACCGCGTTGGACCCGGGGATCTCCTGCTGATTCCCGAGGGCGTGCCGCACTACATCACCGAGGCTGCGACAACTCTCAAGTTCATCGTGTTCGAAATCACGCGACCCAAGACAGCTCTGAAGGCCTACTGACGCGCGTTCGAACTGCAGGGCGCGCTTGACCAACGTGTGTTGGCCACGCCCTGCAACCCTCAGCCACTCGCGCGTCGCTCGGTGAACGAACCGCTCCTGCAGCCTACGGCCGACCGGTTTTGCGGCGGAGGATGACCCCGCCGCGCTGCCGATAGTCAAGAGGATCACCGCCGACCGACCAAACGCGTTCGTATTCTCTGTCGATCCAGGACAGGATGTCCTCACCACCACCGGACCTCTCGCCATAGCGCTGAATCCCATACTCGCGCAGGTCTCGGCTGATGAGCACGATCCAATCCGGAGGATGTTGGTCGAGTTCGGTGACGAGTTGACGCTCGAGGCCGTTCTCGGTCATCCCGGCGAAGAAATAGAGTTGCGCGACAGGACTTGGGAGGCGCGCAAGGTAGTTGATCATCACGCCCTCTGGCACGACGAGAAGCGTACCGCTCGCCGATCTGTTGTGCAGCTCTTTGATCAGGTCATCGACGATCGCCCCTCGCGGTTCGATTTCGCTCGGGAATGTGTAAAACAGGTCCCGTCCTTCGCCTACCGGTGTGCTTCGTGCGCCGAGCAGGGCTTGCGACCGGTTTGCCAGAATGACGAGTCCGGGAACTATCAGAGCCGCGCAGCCGACCATCACGATCCACGTCCCGCGCGGTCGCAAACGCAGCCAGGAGGGAAGCTCGCCGATCATGATCGCCGGCACGAGGACGGCGGCAAGGGCCGCTTGATAGTAGCCGTACTGGTAAATGCGGCCGTTCAAAACCATCCTGCTCAGAAGCACAGTCGCAAGAACACAGAGCAGAAGTCGCAGCGTCTGAAGCTGGCGGGTGTCGTCTGTCTCACGTCGAAAGATGACGGCTGCACGGATAGACAAGTTGAGCAGCATGAGGCCAAGGAGACAGCGCCCGACCTGCACCCATGGAATCAGAACAACGGACGCGGTTGCCACGGCGATCAATAGGAGCCCGACGGCAACCGGCGGCTGCCACCGGCGCGAGGCGCGATCGACCAACCAGGCAGTGCCGGCGATGACTCCAATGAGCAAAGATGCGATCAGCGTGGCGACGACGTGCTGTCGCAAATGCTCCGATGGGCGATCAAGTCCCAGGAACGACCTCTGGGCCATATCACCACTCCCGATTACGCTGAGCCATCCGTGACCCGCCACGGCCAGCGCCGCTCCCCAGTCGAAGAAGATTGAGAAATACAGTGTGAAAGCGGCTGTTGGGATGGCGCTGGCGATCGCCCACGCGACAGCGACGCGCGCTGCCGGCAGTCCCAGATATCGCCACCTGATGAATACGGCAGCCAGGGTCGTCATCGCTGCGGCCAGCATGATCTCCGGCTTCAAGACGGCAGTGACACCGAACAGACCGCCGGCGAGAACGCTCGATCTCACGGTTGGATTTTCAACCCACCGAGTCAAGACGAGGACGAGCAGCAGGCAAGTCACCATGCCATGTGTCGTCTCCTGCGAGTAAGGAGCAGCGTAGTTGTAGTTGCCGATGTTGACGAATTGCGAAAACGCGAACACAACGATGAAGACCGTGCTCGCGGCGAACGCGGGCACGACTCCCCAGGCGCGCCGGCACAGGATGTAGAGCAATGATGCGATTGCAGCAAAGACAGCGAGGTTAGCCGCAACTACGACCATCATCCCGGGCCCCAGAAAGGCGAAGAGCGCGCCGTTGACGTACTGCGACAAAGGTCCGTAATCACCGTTCACGTCTCTAGACAGGACCGCCCCGTTAGCGAGACGCCATGCGACATAGAGCACGTTGCCGAAATCGATCAGTGAATCACACCACTTCCGCCACGACGTGGTGGCGAAGAAGATCGTCATCCCGGCGAGCAGCACGATTCCCAGGAACTCGAGCCACACTGGCACGGACGCTGCCGATGCAGAGCGGCCCAGGCGGTGTTTGTTCGACATGGCTTCGGTGGTGGGGACGCCGCGTCCGGGTCCGCCAAATGCTCCCATGAAATTCCACAAGTTTGGCCCTTTCATTGCTCCAAGCCAGGTCGGATCGCAACAAACGGACTGGTAACTGAAGGTCTGTCGCGGACTGACTGCGCTGACGGAGCCTTTTGTCTACTCGTCGTAACCACTGTTGGAATAACCCATTGGCCGATACCGTCGCTTTCCAATGAAGCCGGCCCGCTTTTCAGGCTTCTTGTTCTGGGTCATTTTGGCGTGCGCGACCGCAGGCAACGCTGCACGCGTCGATGCGCAGGAGATCTGTGTGGGCCCGCCGCCGGCTCCACCAAACGCGGCCGCTTCAGTGACACCCGCCGCAAGCTCGGCGACACCCGCGGCGGTGAATCTCTCGTGGGTTCCGGTCCCGACGACCGGGTCAGCGGCGGCGACGTCGTACGTCATTGAAGTCGGCACAGAGTCCGGCGTGACGAACATCGCGATGTTCGATACCGGCACAACCACGGCCTCGTATCTCCAATACGCTGCGAACGGTACGTACTTCGTTCGCATACGCGCGCGCAACGAGTGTGGCCTCAGCGGACCGTCCCCTGAACCAACCGTAGCCGTCAGTGGCAGCGTGGCCCCGGGTATCCCGTCTGCACGTGTGGTCCTCCCGTCGGTGACGCCTCGTCGGGACACCTTTGGTAACGAATACGTGACGGGCGAAGTGCGTGGCGTGTGGGGCGCACGTCCGATGGCATTTGTCCGGGTCGAGGGAACGTTTACAGGTCCCACCGGAAGTTCCGTCGGCACAGAGTTTTCGTATGTCTTCGGCCGAAGCCGACGCATGACCGTGTCGCGGGCAATCGATGATTCGACGCTTGCCGCTGGCGAGTCTGCGTGCTTTGCCATCTACACGACGATTCCCGCTGCGAGCGTTGCCGCCTTCAGCCTGAGCATGTCCTTCAGCACGGCGGCCGTGGAGGCTCTGCGCGGGAATGTCGTTGTGCAGAGCGCCCTGCAGGAGGCCGACGCCCTGGGCGACTTGCGGATGTCGGGGGACCAGACGAACGTCGGTGCCACGATCACCTACTTCAACGAGGTGTTCTTCGCGGTTCGCGACGCGCAGGAGCGCGTGATCGATTGCGATTTCACCTACGTGACCGGTTCCTCGATTGAGCTTCCATCGGGTGTGACGACCGATACGGCGCTGGCCCCGGGCCAGACAGGGTCGTTTGTCAACTTCAACGGCGTTCCGCGTTCTCAGGTGAACCGAGTCACCGCGTGGAGCGGATGGGAAGAGGCCGAGCCTGGCCCAGCGACGTCCGGAGTGCGTGCACCATCGTGGCGAAGCCTCGTGTCTGGTCGCGATCCGGAGCTCGGCCTGAGCCCGCAGGCGCGCGCCCGCGCCCGGAACGCCGCCATCGAACGGTTGCGAGCGGCGGCCGCAAACCTTCAGTAGCGACCTCTCACGACGATCCAATATGATCCCGGCCTCCGCGCACGCGGGAGGTCCGTCCCCATAACCAGTCCATCGGCCCCAAAGGAGTACTCGGATGCGTCGATTCTCCTGTCTGGTGACGATTGTTGTGAGCGTTGTGTTCGTGTCAGCGCAGGCCCGCCTCACGAAGACTCTGGACATCTATGTTGTCGACGTAGAAGGGGGTAACGCGACGCTCTTCGTGTCGCCTTCCGGTGAGTCGCTGCTCATCGATACGGGAAACGGGGGCATGGGCGCGTCGAGGGATGCCGGTCGAATCATCGACGCCGCCAGCGCCGCCGGCGTCACACAGATTCATCACCTGATCACGACGCACTGGCACGGCGACCACTACGGCGGCCTCGCCGAGCTCGCGTCTCGGATTCCGATTCGGCATTTCATCGACCATGGGCCGAACGTGCAGCCGAACGAAGCGACCGACAGGTTCCTGGAGACGACGTATCCGGCTCTGTACGCCAAAGCGAAGCATACGGTGGTCAGACCCGGTGACACGATTCCCGTTGCTGGTCTCGTTGTACGGGTCGTGACGTCGGCGGGTGAAATCATCCGCACGTCGCTTGCGGGCGCCGGCAGGGCCAATCCCCTCTGTGGCAATCCCAAACCTGTAACCGCCATTCCTGAGGATCGTCAATCCGTCGGCATCTACATCACCTTCGGCAGGTTTCGCGCGCTGCATCTTGGCGATCTCACGACCGACAAGGAATACGAGTTGGTGTGTCCGACGAACCGAATAGGTACGGTCGATGTGATGCTTAGCCTCCATCATGGGCAGGACACCTCGAATTCAGAACCATTCGTCCACGCGCTTCAGCCGAGAGCGGCGATCATGAACAACGGCACGCGTAAGGGTGGATGGCCGGAGGTGATGAAGACGCTGTACACGTCACCGGGCTTCGAGGATTTGTGGCAGATGCACTTCTCATTGCTGAGCGGCCAGGAGTACGCGCCGCCGGGGCTGTTCACCGCGAACGGCGTGGACGATCAGCCGGGCGCGGTGCCGGTCGCACCGATGCCCCTCCCGCAGCAGGGTTCGACGGCGCCGCCTCCGCCAGCCCATAACGGGTCGGCGTACTGGGTCAAGCTGTCCGCGGAGCAAGACGGCACCTTCACCGTGACGAACGCCCGCAATGGCTTCTCGAAGGTGTACCGATAAGGTCTCTATTTCTTCAGGAAGAAGCCATTCCAGAGCTTCTCCCATTTCTCCGCCTCGTCGAGCACTGTGACGGGGTCGATCATCGTGAACGGGAAATTGTTGAATTCGCTTTTCACACGTGTGCTCGCGGGAACGCGCCCCAAAGATTCGAACAGCTGTTGCCCTTCGAGCGACAGCACGTAGTCGGCCAACAGGAGCGCGGCGTACGGATGCGGCGCGTTCTTCGCCACGCCAATACCCTGCGGGCGCGCGACGACGGGCTGCACGGGCACGAAGTCGATTGGCGCCCCTTTGCGTTTGAGCGCCACGATGTTGCTGCTGTACATGCTGAGGCCGACCGGCACTTCGCCCGCGGCCACCAGCGTGGCGAGGAGCACATGGCCCTGGCGCACGTCCGGCTTCATCGCTGAGAGCCTGCGGAAGTAATCCATGCCCTTGTCGGCGCCCCACATCTTGATGAGAGTCGCCATCCATTCGGTGTCGGTCGCTTCCAGTCCGATGCGCCCCTTCCACTTCGGGTCCGCGAAGCCCTCATACGTCGCCGGGATCTGGGAGCGTTGCACTTTGGCGGTGTTGTATCCCACGACGAAGTAGTTCATCCGATCCGGAAACCATGTGCGGTGCGCGGGAATCGCCGCGGCGGGAAGGTCCATGAGGTGCGGCGAATAGAGCTCGCCAAGCAGCTTCTCACGCGCCATCATCTCCATCTCGGGGCCGTTGGTCTCGATCACGTCCACGGAGTGCCGCCTGCCCTGCGCTTCGGTGATGACGCGCTGCACCACCTGGTTCGACAGCGCGCGCCAGAGCTCCACCTTGATGCCGTACTTCTTCTCGAACGCGGCGGCGAGCGGCGTGGACTCCGTGGGCGCGAGCGAGGTGTAGAGGACAACACGACCCTCGCGCTTCGCGCGCTCGACGAGCCGCGCATCGCGGTCGGTGCCGCGATACCGGAAGACGGCGTCGTTTGTCGCGGGTCCCTGCGCCAGGACGGCAGGCACCAGCAGGAAACACAGCAGGACTTGCGAGATTTTGAGCATGGTCTGAGGCTAGGAAATTACCGTCCCGCCGATTCTATGTGTGATCGAGGTCGAGCTGCCAGCGATTGAGGTCCCTTGAAACGGGCCTCCCACTCCGGCACGTGCGGAAAATTGACCGTTCCGGGCGATCCGTGTCTAATCGTCTCCTTCGCGCATGTCCACAAAAACTCATACGCTAACCACGCACTACCACATTCAAAAGAAGCGTCGCGCCGAGTTCCTCGAGGAATGGCGCAATTATCGGCAGAGTGTGATCCGCGAGGAAGATGTGACGCTGGTGCCCACGGCGCGCGGGCTTCGCACCGGCGTCTACATGGGATGGGATGGCGACCGACCCACACGCTGCCTCGATGCTCTGGTGCACGAGGTCGATCCGGGAACCACCACGACAATCCACCGGCACTCGTGGGACGCGATCCTCTACATGGTCGAGGGCAGTGGGTGGACCGAGGTCGACGGCGTGCGCTACGACTGGAGGGCCTGGGATGCAATCCACATCCCCGCGTGGAGCTGGCATCGCCACGGCACCGACGGCGACCGGCCCGGCCGCTTCATGAGTTACTCATCGGAGCCCACGCTGTGGACTCTGGGTATGAGCCTCATCGAAGATGCTGGTCAGGAGCCGTTCGCCAAACTGCCCCCGCGCCCAAAGTTCTCCGCCGGCATCCCGGGCGACGATCCCTACTCGCGGCGTCTCCGCCGCCTCGCGCAGGAGACCAAGAAGCGCCGATCGGGGCGCATCCACACGCCCTACGACGAGCAGGAGATCCTCGCGACGCCGCGCGGGACGCGCACCAAGTTCCTCAACGACCGCGCGATCGGCAACGAGGCCTCGGGCCTCACGCAGGTGATGATCCAGTTCGCGCCGGGCAAGACCCAATCGCTGCACCGGCACCCGGGCGAGGCGTGGCTCTACGTAGTCGAGGGCTACGGCCACAGCTTCCTCGGCACCGCGCCGGACGTGGGCGAGCACCACCGCTGGAAGAAGGGCGACCTCATCGTCGTCGATCATTTCCTGTGGCATCAGCACTTCAATGACGACCCGGTCAACCAGTGCCGGCTGGTGCGCGTCCACATGTTCGACTCGCTGCTTGAGACGATGCGCACGCTGATGGATCCGATGGTGCTGTTCGAGGAAGCTGAAGACACGCTGATCTCGATGCAGGAGCTGTCGCAGATCGAGTGGCCCGACGACAAGCGGCCAGACGAGTGATAGAACGACCCCGCTCCGCCCTGCCTCCCGGCGTGCTGTCCATGCACGTCCTGCCTGCCGAGCACCACGACCGCGACTGGGACGCGATCATTGTCCCGCGCGAAGTGAAGGAGCGCCTTCTCGCGCAGGCACTGCTGGTGCTGCAGCATGGCCGCAAGCTCTCGATGCTCTCGGGACTGCCGCACGGGCTGATCGTGCTCGCCGGCCCGCCGGGCACGGGGAAGACGACAATGGCGCGCGGCCTGGCGCAGGTGGCGGCGCTGGCGCTCGCGCGTCAGGGGGCAACCGCGTTAGTCGAGATCAACCCCCACGCATTTCCCAGCGACATGCTGGGAGAGAGTCAGCGCAATGTGACGCGGCTGCTGACAGAGACCGTGCCCGAGATCGCCGCGCGGCGTCCGTTCACAGTGGTACTGATCGATGAGGTCGAGAGCTTTGCAGTGCGCCGCTCGACGGCATCCTTCGAGGCGAACCCCGTCGATGTGCACCGCGCCACCGATGCCGTGTTGCTCGGCATCGACGAGATCGCGAAGAACCTGCCGTCGGTGCTCTTCGTCACCACGACCAATTTCATCGAAGCGGTGGACGAGGCGTTCCTGTCGCGTGCCGACCTGGTGATGCGCTTCTCGCTGCCGGATCGCGACACGGTAGAGCGTATCCTCGAGAACTCCATCGGCGAGCTCGCGGTGCAATGGCCGGCGCTGTTGCCGCTCGCCAAGGATTTGGCGCGGCTGTCGGAGCTGGCGGCGCTCTGTGAGGGATGGGACGGCCGTCGCATCCGCAAACTGATACTCGCCGGTCTCGCGCAGCGCCTTGAAGTCGCGCGCGATCCCGCCAAGCTGTCGTGGGAGGATCTGTTCTCAGCGGCGCGCAAGAAGGGCGGCGTCGAATGGGCCGGTGGCGCGGCGCTGACCTCGCGCGAGATGTTTCCCGATGTGCCGAAAGAGCTGATGCACGACCACGATCACGGCCATGATGTCCGCGATCATGGCCATGGTGCTCACAAACACACGCATACCCATCAGCACGACGAGGATCCCCACTCGCATTCGTAGCCATCGTAGTCTTGCACGCCGGCGTCGATATGCTCGCGCGCCGGCGTTGCGGGACCACGTCCGAGTCGTTTAGTGCACGCCGCAGCTGGCTCCGCATGCCAGTGTGGCCTCAACCTGCCGACCGACGTGGTCCTGCGGTGTGTCGAGGCTCTCTTGGAAGCCGCGCCGGGACGGCTCCCAGAGCCCGTTCGCCTGATGCCAGTCGGCGGCCAGCAGCGACCACAGGATCTGGTCGTGATAGCGCCCATCCTTCAGGAACGACTGGCGCAGCACGCTTTCCGGTACCGCGCCCATTTTCCGCAGGGCGCCAGTGCCCCGCCCGTTCCCGGGCACGGCGCGCGCCTCGAGCCGATGCACGCCCAAGCGGTCGAACGCAAACGCGAGGGTGAGCGCCGCACCCTGGTTGAACAGACCGGTTCCCCAGAATGGCATTCCGAGCGCGAACCCCCACTCCGCTGTTCCAAACTCCGGATCGAGGGCGCGGAGCTGAAAGATCCCGATCGCCGTGTCCATGCCCTCGGGCACGACGGCGAAGCACGCGTAACGCCCTTCGCTGCGCTTCCGGTGCGTCCAGGCAATGAACTCCTGGAATCCTTCCACTGTCGTCGGCGGCGGCGAGATGAACCGCGTGACCTCCTCCGTCGTGAGCATCTTCAAGAGAGACGCGGCGTCCGACGCGCGTAACTCGCGAAGAACAACCTTCGACCCGGACAACACGGGCAGCATCTGCCGCCAGTCCGAGGTTGTGACGGCCGCCATGTGCGGCGTCGAGACGGTTTCGAACCGTTGCCGGATCAGACCCTCGGGTGAGGGCTGGACCGGAATCGAGTTGGACGTTCCCAACATCATTTCCATGTCTACTTCCCCTCTCCCTTACTGAGGCAGACCTGTTGGGTCGTCTGCGACGACGTCCACATCCGTCGCACTGGTCGCGGTCACAAGAGGACCGTCCCAGCCGCTAGCGTCGACCGGGACGCTCGTGGCATCCTCGCTCGGAGTCGAGCTTTCGCCCCAGACGATGTTCTCGCCCCAGACGATGTTTTCGCCCCAGACAATGTTCTCCCCCCAGACAATGTTCTCGCCCCAGACGATGTTCTCGCCCCAGACAATGTTCGTCGCCTTGGTGAGGGACTGGAGGCTGTCGCCCCAGACGACGTTGTCGCCCCAGACGACGTTGTCGCCCCACACGACGTTGGTCGCCCAGGCCGTCCGGTTCTTGTAGATGGCGTCGCCCCAGACGACGTTGTCGCCCCAGACGATGTTGTCGCCCCAGACGATGTTCTGGCCGTCGATCGAGGTGAACTGGTTCACGCCGGAGACGAGCCAGCTGCTTCCGACGGGTAGCGTCGTGTTGATGGCCTCCACAAGCGAGATGGCGCCAATGGTGTTCAACTCCCCGGCGCCTTGAGCGAGGACGCTGTATGGCAGCCCCCCCACGTCATTCATCGAGAAGGCGGTGCGCTGCAGCATGGCCTTGATCGCATTGGGTGTCGGCTTGGCACCGAACGTCGTCTTCCCACCCTCGATCATCAGGGCCACGGAGCCGCTCACGACACCGGCGGCCATGCTGGTCCCACTGAGCCTGATGTAGGCACGGCCGCCGAACGATGGCCCCCGCAGCGTCGGATATGTGGCGTAGAGATACTCGGTCGTGGTGGCAGCCGCGAGCATCCGATGGCCTGGCGCAACGACGTCGGGCTTCGCGAAGGCGTCGAACCACGTCGGGCCGCGCGAGCTGTAGTCGGCGATGAGGTCGTCCGTCCGGCGTGTCGTATCGAATGTCTTCGCGGCACCGACGGTAATCGCCGACGGCGCGTTGCCGGGCGACGTAATACCCGCGTAGCCGACCGTGCCGTCGGCTTTTGTCCCGACGTTGCCCGCCGAGACCACGACGACGATGCCGGCGCGGACAGCCGCCTCCACTGCCTGGACCAGCGGGTCGGTTGCGGCAGGTTCGTAGATTGGATGGCCGAGCGAGAGGTTCATCACATCGATGCCATAGGCTGCGCGGTTGGCAACCGCCCATTGGATGGCGTCAATGACACTGCTCGTCGAACCGGATCCAGAATCGTTGAGCACGCGAAGGCTCACAAACTTGACCCCGGGTGCCACGCCCTTTACTTCGGCCTTGTCGCTCCCGATGAGCCCCGCCACGTGTGTGCCATGACCATACCCGTCGATCGGTGTCCTGCTCGCCGGACTGCTGTTGCCGGTCGTGAAGTCCCGCGTCGTCTTGATCCGCGTCGAACCGCCGCCGTCCTGAAACAGGCCTGAGTCGAGCACTGCCACCGTGACGCCGGCCCCGGTGAGCGCCGTCGTGGCAACGGGCGGCTTGTATGTGACGGTGAGCAGTGGACGGTACGCGAGCGTCGGGTTCTGTGACGAACCGACGGTCCACGCATCGTTGCTGTTCTGCCAGAGGACCCAGCCGTTGTTGTCGGCGCCGTCGGCCCATGCCTGCGCCGCCGCGGCCAGGCCACTGCCGCTGAATTCTCTGTCGCCCGCGGTGGCCAGATTGCTCAATGTCGCGTCGGCGCTCGAACCTGCCTCCACGTTGTCGCGCTGGATTCCCACGCCCGACGCTGTCATCGACACCCACGTTGCGCCGGCGTCCCAGCCCACCAGCATTCGGTACAGGCTCGCCGAAGCCAGGCTGGAGCTGTCGTTGTGTTGATGGAGTCGCAGTTTGACGGACGTGATCGTTGAGCCATACGGAATCTGATTCGCCGCCGCACCGAACAAGTCGTCGAAGCGGATCAGCATCCCGGCGCGGTTCCCCAGGAGGCCTTCGTCCTCGACAGCGACGTGCGCCTCGGCTCCGATGCTCGTCACCGGCGTCGAACTCTGCACTCTGGCGGTCATGCCTGAGGCGTAGCCATTGGCGTCGCCCAGTTGGAACGTCTTGGTAGAAGCCGTAGTGCTCGGGCGTCGGAGCCCCAGCGTGCTGCGCAGGCTGTAGGCTTCGTTGAGGGCTGGCTCGGTCACGACGCTGGTAATGCCATCGGAGAACACGTCGGCGTCGGTCGAAATGGAGATGACGTCCTTGTCCGTGGCCAGCCTTCGCAGCAGGCCGGGCCTCAGGCTCGTCGACACCGCTTCGATAATGTTGTACTCGCGGTTCACCGTAACGCCCTGCGCTCGCAGCCTCTGCAAGAGGCCGTGTCTGGCGCCGGGACGTATCGTGATGATCACCTTCGTCGGTGAATCGTCGCTTGTCGCGAGTCGCTCGCGCAGTTTCCTGTCGAACTTCTCGTGGTCGCCTTTTGCCGTCACGGGAGTGGCGACGACAAAGCTGAGCGCCGTGGCGATGGCAAACACCGAACACCACCGCGTCCGACGTTTCAAGGCGATTGAAGACTCCTGAGACATCAACTGCACTGCGATCTCCTCGTTTGGTCCAGCCGAACAGAGCCGGAGTTGCCAAGAGCAGGGGCAATGGCTGGGCCAGGAAACAAGATCAGAGCTAAGCGACTCGTGGTGAGTGTGTTACGAGAGGCACATTGAGCGCACACCTCGCGCACAGGTGTGCCGGTTCGGCGCAGGCGAGACTGTGAAAACGTGACGACTTCACGCCCGCCAATGCGGAATGCCCGAGGAAAATGTCCCGATCCCCCTGTGCCTCGAAACGACACTGGGGTGTGCCATGAAGGGACACGAAATCGGAGCATCGGCTCTGGCCGGTGGGGGTGGAGTGCCGACCGATGACCCGCGCCTGTTCGGTGTCACGGGCCACTTGAGGCAGGATCCCTGTGTGACGGCGTACGATGCCGCAGGTCCGCATCTCTTCGACCGCGGCATCCGGAGACACGTGATCGCCCGACGCATGCGTGGACGGCCCTTGACACTTGTCCCTTGTCTTCCGGCACTCGTCGAATGAAACGAGTATGATTCCGGCCTCACCTGCTCAAGGAGTAACTGCGATGCGTGCAACGGCCGTTGTGATCGCGCTGTTCGTCGTCGGGATGGCTGGCATGACGCGTCCCCCTGTGGCACCGGCGCAGACCGGCGAGGGTTGGACGACGTTGTTCAACGGAAAAAACCTGGACAACTGGGAAAAGACCGGCAATGCCAACTGGCGCGTCGTCGACGGGATCATCGAGGCCGACATGCCCAGGGGCTTTCTGCTCACAAAGGAGTCGTACGGCGACTTCGACCTTCGAGCGGAGATCTGGGTCACGCCCGACTCCAACGGCGGCGTGTTGTTCCGCATCACGAATCCCAAGGACCCCGGGATCGAGAACGGATATGAGCTGAACATCAACGACAAGCGCGCCGACCAGACGGGGCGCACCGGCGCCATTGTCAACGTCGCGAAGCCCCTCGTGCAGTACGACTCGGGCAATCGCTGGACGACCATAGAAATCAGCGCCCGGGGACCGCACATGACGGCGCGGCTCAATGGGACGCTGGTGGCGGAAGCCGATGACACCAAATACGCCCGCGGCCCCGTGTCGTTGCAGGCGGCGGGTGGTATCGTGCGATACCGGAACGTTCAGATAAGGGCAATCAAGTAGGGATCCTCACTCTCGCCCCTTGCCCCACGAACAGTCCGTGTGTTCGACGATCTCGCAAAGAAGGCCACGAAAACCAGAAAGGCTTTCGTGACCTTCGTGGTTATCTTCAGAACCCGTACTTGATCCCGAACTGCATGATGCGCGGCGTGCCGCCGTGCTGTACGATTCGGCCGAACTGCGAGCTATTCAGGTTCGTGAAGGCCGGATTCCCGGTGGCGACGCCCCAGTTGAACCGGTTCGTGACGTTGAAGGCTTCGACCCGCAGTTCCAGCGTTCGAGTCGCGCCGAGGTTGATCAGCCTGGATAGCGCCATGTCGACCGCTCCATAGCCCGGCCCTTCGACGCCCCGATACTCCAGGTTCCCGAACGTCCCTGGTGCCGGTGCCGCAAACGCCGCCCGGTTCAAGTAATTGTTCAGCGTCTTCGGACCGTAGACGTCGTCCGACACCTTGTTTGGACGCTGCTGCAACTGGCCGTTCAGCGCGTTGTCGACGCCGGTCACGATATTGAGCCACTGTCCTGATCGGATGTTGAGGACGCCGGACACCCGCCAGTTCGATACGAGCAGGCGCACCGCACGATTGCCCACCTCAGGCGTCTGGTACCCCACGGTCGCGTTCGCGAGGTGTTTCCGATCCTGATCGCAGTGCCCTTTATCCATGTCGGGATCGTCAGGGTTCGTGTAGCCGCTGGCGATCTGCGCGAAGCTACCCGGTGTCGCGGTGCCGATGCAGTACGACCGCGTGTAGTTCGCGCTGATGCTCACGCCGTTTGGTCCGGCGCGGCGTGTCATCGTGAGTCGCACACCCTGATACTTCTGCCAGCCGGCGTCGTTGTGCTGGTCGACAAAGCCGAGCAAGCCGCCCTCACGTGGATTCTCCAGGCTGAACTTGCGTCGCTGATTCAGGTTCGCGTTGGTACTGCACACCGGGTGCGCGACGCCGTTGATCGTGCAGGGACCAAGGCCCATGAACACGCCGGGGTTGATGGCCAGCTCCGCCCAGAGGTGATCCGAGTAGCGGCCAAGATAGTTAGCGGTCGCAGACCAGTTTTCACCGAGCTGCTTTTCAAGGGTGACATTCCACGACTGCACGCGCGGCGGATTGATGTTCGGATCCATGATCCCGAACGCGCCGAACGCGGGGAACACCGTGTTCGCGTTGGTGGCGATGGGGTGCGGGTTTCCGCCGACGACCGAGTACGGGTCGTCGAAGATCGTGGTCGTGATCAGCGAACGATTGCCCCACGGCGGCGCCGAGGCATTGATGTTCATGTAGTCGCCGCTCGGGAAGTCATAGGTCAAGCCGTACGAAGACCGGAACGCCAGGCGGCCATCCCCGTTCACGTCCCATGCAAGGCCGACTCGCGGCGAGATATCCAGCCACCGCCTCTTGTAGCCGCTCTTGCCCTCCGGGAACCCCTCGTCACCCGGGTACAGCAACCCCGCAGGTGCGTTGAGAAACACCTTGCTCCTGACACCCTTCACGAAGTTGTCATGGTTGAAGATGCTGGCGCCGCCATAAAGCATCTGCTGGCCGATGAACGGTTCCCAGCGAAGACCGTAATTGAGCGTGACGCGGTCGCTCATTCTCCACGCGTCCTGCGCGTACAGCCCTGCGTACGGCATGTCCATGATGAGCAAGTTCGGAACGCCGTGCTCGAGACTGCCGACGGCTCCGATCATCAGGTCGGCCAGCCCGCGGCCGGTCGTCTGCCCGTTGAACATCCAGCTGCCTCCGGACCGGGCGTGCGACGTCTGAGAAGACTTCCAATAGGCGTAGCTTCCGCCGAACCCCAACTGGTGGCGGCCACGCACCAGCGTGACGTCATCAGCCACCTGGTACGAGTTCGTCCAGAAGACACCTGTCGTTGCTGTGGCCGCCGAGATGTTGAATCCTCCGGTGACCGCTATAACGGTTTCATCCTGGCGGTAGGTGTGGAAGTTCCTCACGCCCAGATCCAGGGGATCGAAGAAGGGCGGGCTCCCGCGATTGATCGACGTCCGGTTGAATGCCACACGCAACGAGTTGACGAAGTTGGCGCCGAGCACCATCGTGTCGCCGAGCGCGAGTGACTGAGCGAGGTTGTCGATGCCGGCGCCACCGATACCCTGAGCCGCGTTGCCAGCCAGTGTCAGCACGCTGCTGGTCTGAGCATAGGCGGCCGGCCCCTGATCGAACGTGGCCATGTACCGGCCGAAGATCGAGTGGTTGGCGCTCTGCTGAAAGTCGACGCGGCCAATTGCCTGCCCTTGCTTGCGGTCGGCCGGCAGTTCGTACGTCACCTGGCCGCACTGGTCGTCTGCTTTCGGCAGGTACGAGACGAGCTTCACCGCGGCGGGGCTGAAGAGCGCTGGGCTGACCTGGTTGTTCACGAACGGCGTGCGCAGCGTGAGCGGCGTGCCGCCGTTGCACGCCGCCGACGCAAACGCCGTAAAGTCGCCGCGTAACATCGCGTCGGTGGGCACGTACGCGATGTTGCCCGCGGGAATCTGATGGACGTTCGTCCCCTGGTAGGCGCCGAAGAAAAACAGCCTGTCGCGGACGATCGGGCCGCCGAGCGTTCCGCCGTACTGATTCCGCTGAAGCCCGTCGTCCACGCGCTTGCCGTTGACCACGCGCGCGAAGGGGTCAGTGGCGTTGAAACGCCTGTCGCGGTTGAACTCGAACAGATTGCCGGAAAACCGGTTCGTGCCGGACTTCGTGATCGCGTTGACCGATGCACCCGAGTGCATCCCGTTCTGAGCCGTCAAGCCGGTCGTGGCGACGCGGAACTCCTGTAGCGCGTCGGGAAAGGGCAGTGGCAGGTTCGCATTGTTCTGCGAATCGTTGTGCATGGCGCCATCGAGCACGTATGCCACGCCGAACGGCAATCCGCCGGCGACTGCGACATTGACACCGCCAGCGAAGCTGCGGCTGTTCGGACTGCCCGTGTTCACCGACGCGCCCGCGAGTACCAGGAGGCTGGTGACGTCCCGTCCCTGGAGCGGAAGCTCCACGATGCGCTCGCTCTCGACGACCTCGCTGACGCCGGCGCTCTTGACGTCGACAAGCGGCGCCTGCGCTTCAACGGTGACGGTTTCCTGGAGATCGCCGAGCGCCATCGAGACGTTGATCGTTGGCGTCGCCGCGACCTGCAGCACGATCCCGGTCTGCGCATATGTGCGGAACCCCTGGAGGGACACCTCCAGTCGATACGGCCCCGGGGACAGGTTCGATACCAGGTACGCGCCCTCGGCATCAGTCACCACGCTTCGGATTGCTCCGGTTTCGGTTTGGGTCATGGTCACCGTGGCTCCGGGCAGCACGGCGCCGCTTGTATCAGTCACCTTGCCGGCGAGCTGCGCGGTTGAAAGCTGAGCGAACGCAGGAGCGGTCAGAAAAAGACCGAGGATCACGCCGCAGAACTTCGTCAGGACGCGTTTCATCATGGGCGGCTTATATAGAGCGCGCCTCAGCTATGTCAAGGACCATCCGTCGGGCGCAGGTTTCGCTCGCCGGATGCTTGACACGCACGGTCCGATCGTCGAGAGTCTCCGCGAGAGGGGAAAGTGACGTATATGCAGGCCCGAACCATTGCAGTTCTCGTCGGTGTCATCGTCGCGCTGGCCGGGGTGTCGGTGGGCGCTCATCATTCGTGGAACACCGTCTTCAGCGAAGACAAGCCGCTGGTCCTGAGGGGGACGATCTCGAAGGTCGAACTGGTCAATCCTCACGCCTGGATTTGGATCGACGTCAAGGGCGCGGACGGCACGATCGCGAAATGGGGCATCGAAGGCGGACCCCCGAATGGCCTGATCCGCAACGGGATTACCAAGGACTCGCTGAAGATCGGCGAGGAGCTTGTCGTCCATGGGTACGGCCCGCGGGACGAGTCGTCGAATCAAGTGGCCGGGGTGAAGTACGAGAAGGCGGACGGGAAGGAATTCTGGCTGGCCAACGAAGGCGCTGAAGCCACGGCCAAGGCCCGCGGCAACTTGAAATGACCCGAATCTGTAAATTCCCAACATCCAACTCCCAACTCCCAAGGCACGCTTCGGGGAACAGCTTCTTGAGAGTTGGGAATTGGCAGTTGGGAGTTTTCGTGGTTGCGACGGCTCTTCTTGTGGCTGTGTTTCCGCATCCTGGGGAGGGTCAAGCCTATCGGGCCCCCCGCACCGCCGGCGGTCAACCGGATCTGAATGGTTTCTGGCAGGCCCTGAACACGGCGCACTGGGATCTCGAAGCCCATGAGGCGGCGTCGGGGCCGGTGCTGCAGTTGGGCGCCGCGTATGCCGTTCCCCCTGGACTGGGTGTCGTGATGGACGGACCAATCCCCTATCGGCCAGACGCGCTTGCGATGAAGAAGAAGTACGCCGCGGATGCCCTGCGGGAAGACGCGGAGATCAAGTGCTACCTGCCGGGCGTGCCGCGCATGATGTACATGCCGTATCCCGTTCAGATTGTGCAGAGCGACGCGACGATCATGATGATGTCCGAGTTTGCCAGCGCGTTGCGGACGATCTATATGAACAGCACCACCCGTCCTCCTGCCGATACCTGGATGGGATGGTCGAACGGCAAGTGGGACGGCGGCACGCTGGTCATCGACTCTAACGGTTTCATGGGGAGCACCGTGGGCGCGCTCGATCAGGAGGGAACGATCCATGTGAGGTTCCTGGATCGCGCGGGCAACTTTCACACCGACGGTCTGCACGTCGTGGAACGGATCCGCCGGACCGGGCCGGATCACCTGTTGTACCAAGCGACGATCGAGGATCCGAACGTCTACACGCGGCCGTGGACGATCAGCATGCCGCTGTATCGGCGGCTCGAGCCGAACATGCAACTCGGCGAGTTCAAGTGCGAGGAGTTCGTCGGCGATCTCCTCTTTGGCAAGTACCAGAGGAAATGAAGATGCGCAAAGCGTTCATCGCCGCGCTGGTCGCGTGCTCGGTGGCGAGTATCGGCGCGCAGGATCGGCAAGCCACCCCAGTAAAGGGGACGTACAAAGTCCCACGCACGCCTGATGGGCGGCCCGACCTTCAGGGGTATTGGACGAACCTGACCTACACACCGTTCGAACGGCCGAAAGAGCTCGCGAATAAGCCGTTGTATTCAGAGCAGGAGGCGGTCGACGCTTTCAATAAGGCGGTCGGTGATTCGCAGAATCAGGTTGTCCACTACGTGAACACCGATTTCGCGGCGACTCCGGTTCAGTCAGGCGCGAAGCCGAACCGTCGCACGTCTCTCGTGATCGATCCAGCGGATGGAAAGGTACCGCCGTTGACGCCGGACGCACAGAAACGGGAGGCGGCGCGGCTGGCGGCCGACCGGCCTGCACCGCTCGCGCGCAGCTGGAGGGACGATCGCGGCACGGTCTGGTGCGTCTTCCACGACCGCGCGGTCCCGTCGATCCTCGCCCCGTACGGCAGCAACTATCACATCGTGCAGTCACGCGACTGGGTCGTCCTCGAGTACGAGTGGAACAGCGAGCGCCGGCTCATCCCGCTCGACGGCCGTCCGCACGGGCCCTCCTCCGTGCGGACGTACGCAGGAGATGCTCGCGGCCACTGGGAGGGCGACACGCTGGTGGTCGAGACGCTCAACTTCAACGAGAAGCGGAATTTCTTTGGATCCCCTGGAACGTTCAAGCTTGTGGACCGCTTCACGCGCGTCGCCGACGACACGATCATGCACACCTACACGGTCGAAGACTCATCGACATGGACGCGGCCGTGGACGGTCGAGCTGCCGATGCATCGCATCAGCGGTCCGATGCTCGAGTACGCGTGCAACGAGAACAACGCCGATGCGTTCACGACGCTGAGGAACGCCCGCGCTCAGGAGGCAGGGAAGCTCCCGCCGCCCGACAGGACCAAGAACGTGGATGATGCGAAGGCCACGATCATCGAGCGCGTAGACAAGAAGTGAGGCGTTCCTTCGCTCTGTGTCTGACGGTTCTCGCTTGCGCGTTGTTGGCGTCGTTCGTGTCGCGTGTCCATGCCCAGCAAGCGCGAACGGTGAAGGACGGTGTTTACACTGCTGCGCAGGCGAAGCGAGGCGAGACCATTTATCAGAACCAGTGCGTCGGGTGCCACGGCGGAACGCTCGCCGGGGGCGACGGACCTCCACTTGCGGGTCAGAGTTTTCTCGATGTCTGGGACAGGCTGCCGCTGTCCGATCTGTTCGACAAAATCCAGAACACGATGCCCAATGACGCGCCTCAGACGCTGACCAGGCCGCAGGTTGCAGACCTTGTCGCCTTCATGCTTCAGGCGAACAAGTTTCCGGCCGGCAGGGCAGAGCTCGACGCCGGCGACGCGGTGCTCAGGCAGATCTCGTTCGGGTCGGCGGCCACGCGTCCCTCCTCGGCGGCAACCGGACCGACGATGGCGTTTCCCGCAGTTGGCAGTTTGAACCAGGTGATGCGGGGCATTCTGTTCCCGAGCTCCAATGTGCTCTTCGACGTTCAAACCCAGGACCCGGGCGCGCGATCCAAAGGCGGAACAGCTCGCGGGGATGCCACGACGACCTCGTCTCGGTACGGTGACGTGTATGACGCCTGGATGGTGGTCGATGCGGCCGCGATCTCAATCGCGGAGGCAGCACCGCTGTTGATGACACGCGGGCGCCGGTGTGAAAACGGCAAGCCCGCTCCCGTCGATCGCGCAGACTGGCAACAGTACGTACAGGGCCTCGCCGAGGTCGGCCGCGCCGCTTACCGGGCGTCGCAGACCAGGAATCAGGCGGCGGTGAGCGACGTCACCAATCAGGTCTCCGATGCCTGCGCAAACTGCCACCGGGTCTATCGCGACAGGCCGACCGCGGCCATGCGATGCACACCGCCCTGAACACCAGCCCATGAAAAGCAAACGTCGCCGCCTTGTGACAGCCGGTACTATTCTCGCTCTCGGGCTTCACGCGACGGCCCAGGACAGATCGCAGGATCCCGGTGCTTCTGTAACCATCCTGCGGCCCGCCCGCGTCTTCGATGGGGAAGCGATGCATGACGGATGGGCGGTCAGAGTGGCAGGCACGCGCATCGAAGCGGTGGGGCCTGCAGTGAGCGTGGTCAGTACCAACGCCCAGGTTGTCGATCTTGCCGGTTTGACGCTGATGCCTGGCCTGATTGAAGGTCATTCGCACGTCCTGCTGCATCCCTACAACGAGGCGACGTGGGACGACCAGGTCTCTCGCGAGCCGCTGGCCCTGCGGACCGCGCGCGCCGTCAACTACCTCCGGGCGACGCTGCAAGCCGGCTTTACGACGCTTCGGGACCTCGGCACCGAGGGCGCCGGCTACGCTGATGTCGGCTTGAAACAGGCGGTGGATGAGGGGATCATTCCGGGCCCGCGGATGCTCGTCTCAACGCGCGCCATCGTTGCCACGGGCAGCTACGCCCCGAAGTTTGCGCCGGAATGGAACGTGCCGCAGGGCGCCGAGGAGGCCGACGGGATTGAGTCGATGACGCACATCGTCAGCAGCCAGATCGGCAAAGGTGCCGATTGGATCAAGTTCTACGCCGACTACCGCTGGGGCCCGGAACCGGCGGCGCGTCCGACCTTCACGCTCGAATCGCTCGCCGCTGGCGTGCGAATGGCACATGCGGGCGGAACACCGGTGGCTGCGCATGCGACCAGCGTCGCGGGAATGCGGAACGCGATCGCGGCGGGGGTCGACACGATTGAGCATGGCGACGCCGGCACAGCTGAAATCTTCAGATTGATGGCGGAGAACCACGTCGCGCTCTGTCCGACGCTCTCGGCCGGCGATGCGACGGCGCAGTACGCGGGATGGAAAAAGGGGCAGCAGCCGGAGCCCGAGTCGATTACGCACAAGCGCGCGAGCTTCAAGGCGGCGCTCGCAGCCGGCGTAACGATCCTGAATGGCAGCGATGTCGGCGTGTTTGCCCATGGTGACAATGCCCGCGAGCTGGAACTGATGGTGGCCTATGGGATGCCGACGGTTGACACGCTGAAGAGTGCCACGTCGGTTGCTGCGCGTGTGTTACGCATGGACGACCGGATCGGCGCGATCAAGCCCGGCCTGCTGGCCGATCTCGCTGCGTTCGACGGCGATCCGAGTCGAGACATTTCCGCTCTTCGACGCGTGAAGTTCGTGATGAAAGCCGGGATACGTCAGCGGTAGGGACGTATCCCCGTCACCTTCTTTCCCCTCCTGACTCTATTGAATAACGAGACCGCAGAGTCTCGGTTCAACGGCAGCTCGACTGCAGCACCGTGCATTCGTCAAGCCGTACCAGGAAAGCTCGGGAGGATTCATGCGACGACTTATCGCAGCGGCGTCGACGATGTTCGTGTTGGCGTTGACGCTGGCCATCTCAGGTGTCCGTCCCATATGGGCGACTGAACAGGACCACTCACCGATCGCAAATCAGGAATCGACAAGCAAAAGGTCCGGGAGAGCCGGACATCTCGACGGACAGGCGATCTTCCGCTACGACACGTTCGGCGACGAACAGCTGTGGACCAGCGTCCTGCGGATGCACGAAGCGGTCGCGACGGTCGATCCGGCGACGGCGTTGGCGGTGGGCCTCAAGGTCGATGTGGACGCATTGCCACGTGCCATCATCGCGGCGCTTCGGGCGGGTGATGTCGATCTGACAGATCCGGCGGTGACGACGGAGTTGCTTCGTCTGAACGCGGTTGTTGGGATCAAAGGGACGGTCAGCAAGGCGGGGCAGCTCACGAGCATAGGGATCACGTGTGCGCTGTGTCACTCGTCGGTCGACGACTCGTTCACGAAGGGCATCGGCAAGCGATTGGACGGATGGGCCAATGTTGATCTGAACGTAGGCGCGATCGTCGCCTTGTCGCCGGCGCTGCCCGAGAGCATCAAGGCTGAATTCAACAGCTGGGGTCCTGGCAAGTACGATCCGCGGCATCATGCATTCGACGGTCTCAACCTCATTCCGTTGAACAGCCCCTCCGTGCCGGTTGTTCTTCCGTCGATTTTCGGACTCCAGGGAGTGGGCTTCGAGACGTTCACCGGGGACGGCCCCATTTCGTACTGGAACAGCTACGTCGGCGTCGGTCAGATGGGCGGGCACGGCAACTTCAGCGATCCACGCGTCGGCATTTCCATTACTCAGACACCAGATCTCGTCACGCCAAAGCTACCGGCGCTGCTCACGTATCAATTGAGCCTTCGAACGCCGCCGCCTCCCGCTGGCAGCTTTGAGCCCGCGGCAGCCAGGCGGGGCAAACGCCTCTTCCGCAACGAGGCCGGCTGCATCTCCTGCCACAGTGGACCGCGCTACACCGATGTGTTGAATGGTCCCAACCGGCGGGTACCTTTCCTGCACGAGCCCACGGAGGTCGGCGCCGATCCGGCGTACGCCGCCCGGACCGCTACCGGAAAATACCGGACGACGCCATTGCGGGGACTCTGGCAGCATGCGCCCTATTTCCATGACGGGAGCGCGCCGGATCTCCTTGCGGTGGTCAACCACTACGATAAGCTGTTCGAATTGCACCTCAGGGCGGGGCAGAAGGCCGATCTCGTCGAGTTCCTGAAAACCCTCTGAGGCGTGGAAAGTGCCTTGACAACGTTCCTCCCGCGACGATAATCGCCCCACTGCCTTCTCTGGGCACGGTCAAGGAGGGCCCTTGTACAGAACTCTTACTTTCTTAACGTTCGGTTGCTGGGCGTTGATGCTGGCCGGTTTGCCGGCTCAACAACCAGCGTCTCCCACTGCGGCATCGCCGGCACTGGATTACGATTTTTTCAGGACCCGGGTACAGCCTATTTTTGTCAACAAGCGCCCAGGTCATGCCAGATGCATTGCCTGCCACGGGCAGGGGACGCCCTTACGTCTGCAGCCGCTGGCCCAGGGAAGCACGACGTGGAACGACGAGGACTCGCGCCAGAACTTCCTGGCGGTCCGGCGGGTGGTTATGCCCGGCAACCTGCAGAGCAAGCTCCTGCTCCACCCGCTCGAGGAGAAGGCTGGCGGCGACTTCTATCACAATGGCGGCAAGCACTTCAGCTCGCAGAACGACCCCGAATGGCAGACACTGAAAGCCTGGGTGCTTGGACAGACCACCGCATCGAAATAGCAGCGGCAAGGAGTTGAAGAAGATGACGATTACACAGGCGCTTCGTCGGTCTCTCGCGGTGTTGGCCGCGATCGTTCTCTGCACGATCTCCCTGACCGCGCAGAACAACAAGGTCCGGATCATTCAAACCAACAGCGCGGGGGACAACGTCCACATCATCGATCCCGCTACGAACAAGGTGGTCGGAGTGATCTCGGGGATCGAGGTCAACCATGGAGCTGGGGCCGCCCCGGACGGCAGCCGCATCTACATCAGCGACGAGGCGGAAAGCACGCTCGACGTCGTCGACGCAAAAACGCTGAAGGTCATGAAGAAAATTCCGTTGAGCGGCCATCCGAACAACATGGCTGTCGGACGTGACGGGCGGCGAGTGTATGTCGGAATCGCCCAGGCGCCGGGTGGAGTAGACGTGATTGACACCGCGTCGATGAAGAACGTCAAGACCATCCCGACAAAGGGCGCCATCCACAATGCGTACGTCACGCCGGACGGCAAGTACGTCGTGGCCGGCTCGATCGCCGGGAAATCCGTGAACGTGATTGACGCGCAGAGCGAACAGCCCGCATGGACGCTCGACATGGATCTTGGCGTCCGGCCGATGACGTTCTCGTGGAATCCGGACGGCTCGACCAAGTGGATCTTCGTTCAGATGAGCGGGCTCAATGGATTCGCGGTGGTGGATTTCGCTACGCACAAGGAAATCAAGCGCATCAACAATCCCGATCTGCCCCCCGGGAAGGCAACGGTCCCGGAAGGATCCGATCCATCTCACGGCATGGCCGTTACTTCGGATGGAAAGACGCTCGTGGTCTGCAGCCGGTTGAACAATTACCTCTATTCGTACTCGCTTCCTGACTTGAAGGTACTGGGAGGCGCCGAGCTGAGTGGGAAGGGTGCCGGCTGGGTGACGCTGACGCCCGACGGCAAGACCGCCTACGTGGCCAACCCGGTGACGAACGACGTCTCGGTCGTCGATGTGAAGTCGATGAAAGAAGTCACTCGCATCCCGGTTGGATACGTACCGAAGAGAAATAGCACCGCGCTGCTTCAGTAGGCTGCTGTGCTCCCGTCGCGCCTGCTCGTCGCGGCGGTCTGTCTGGCGCTGGTGCCGGCCTGTTCCTCCCGTTCGGAGGAACAGGCGCGGCCAACCGGCGTAACGGTGTTCGAGGGCGCGCGACTCATCACCGGCGACGGCAGCCCACCCATCGAGGACTCCGCATTCATCGTCGAGAACAACCAGTTCAGGCAGGTCGGCCGCCGTGGTGAGGTGCAGGTGCCCGCCGGCGCGGCGCGCATCGATCTGACCGGCAAGACGGTCATGCCGACGATGGTCGATCTCCATGGCCACATCGGGTTCCAGAACGTCGCTGAAGGAACCATGTCGAAGGAGACCTTCACCCGCGACAATCTGATCGATCACCTAGAGCTTCTCGCGTACGACGGGATTGGCGCAGTCGTCGGTGTCGGCGACCTGGTCAGCCGTTCAGATCTGCGCGGCGGCCGGACGAACTGGGGCGATGTGCCGTTGCGGGTGCGGGAAGAGATCGTCCCCGGCGCAGCGCTGTTTCGGACGGCGGGTCCGGGGATCGCCTGGCCAGGATCCGGTGCGCAGGGCCACCCGTCCAGAATGGACGTGTCGTATCCGGTCTCGACGGTCGAAGAGGCTCGAGCGGCCGTTCGCGACTATGTCTCCATGAAGCCGGCGTTCATCAAGATCTGGGTGGACGACCGAGGCGGAACCAAGAAGACGCTGACGCCACCTCTCTATCGGGCGATTCTTGACGAGGCGCATAAGTCCAACGTTCCTGTGGGCGTCCACAACGTCACGTTGGCGAATGCCAAGGAGTTGATGCGAGCGGGCGTCGAGGGCTGGCTTCACGTGCCGGTCCGCGGCGGCGAGGCGGCGGACGACGAATTGATCGCGATCGTCAAGGACCGGATTGCCCGGAACGATCGGCCGAACATCTGGATGACGCCGTCCCTCATAACGACCTGGATGGATACGCAGGGCGGCGCACGCCCGGCGTGGCTCGATGACCCGCTGTTGCGAGCGACCTATCCTCCTCGCGAGATCGAGCAGCACTGGGGCGACCCGCTGAAGAAGATGACGCCGGAGGAGGTCGCGCGCGCCCGCCGGAATTTCGAGGCAGACGGCCGTAATGCGATGAAGCTCCGAGCGGCAGGGATGCGGATCGTCAACGGCACCGACACCGGGCAGACCCGGTTCTGGATCGGCTATTTCAACCACATGAACCTGGAAAGCCTGGTTGCGATGGGCATGACGCCCTCGGAGGCGATCGCCGCGGCGACGCGCGATTCGGCTGCAGTGGCACAGCTCAATACCGGCGAAGTGGCGGCGGGTAAGAGCGCCGATTTCAGCGTGCTCGATGCGAATCCCATCGACAGCATCTCCAACACACGGAAAATCAACAAAGTCTATCTCCGCGGACAGGAAGTCGACCGCGCGGCGTTGAAGGCGAAGTGGCAGGCGCGGTGGAAAGCTCCGCAAACGCAATAGCCGAAGAGGTCCGAGAACCCATCATGCGTCCAATAGCAGTGATTTTCGTAGCGCTGGTCCTGTTCATGCCGAGGCCCGTCTTCGCACAGGAATGGACCGAGTTTGCCAGTCGCGAAGATGGGTTCAAAGTGGATTTTCCGGGTCCACCGAAGGTGCAGGACACCACGTTCACCTCGGAATACCGCTACACCTTGCCGGCGCGAGTCTACAGCGTGGAGCGGGGCAAGGAGCGCTACTCGATGACGGTCGTCGATTACAACGGGATCGAAGCCATGGGCAAGGAGCGGGTCAAAACCTGCCCTCCGGGCGCGGAGCCCTGCCACGGATCAATGAACACAGGTGAGGGCTATTGGAAGATGGACCGGGGTGGTGCGATCGTCTACGCCGCATGGACGTTCCTGCAGCGGGACGTCAAGCTGACGCATTTGATGTGGAATTTCATGGACCTCGTTGAAGCGCAGCAGCTTCAGCTCACCAGCAACGTTGACAAGTCCCGCACCTTCGTCCACATCTCCATGCACATGCACAAGCTCTACATCCTGGAGGCAACCGTGCCTGCCGGCTACCCGGAGCCAGGGTTGTTTCAGCAGTCCATGGGATACGTCGACAAAGACGGAAACGGGATTCGCTATCAGTACGTGTACAACGACCGATTTCCACCACCACCTCTAACCGGCCGTGGCGGTGGCGCCGGGGCTCGCGGAGCTGGAGCCGGAGCAAGAGGCGGAGGCACTCCTTAGGCGATCAGTGCTTTCCAATCCAGAATCGCGGTCCCGAGCCTGCGCGGGCGGCACGATCCCCCGGGTTGGCAAACTGGCACTGCTGCAACGACAGACATCCGCATCCAATACACTCCGTCAGCCCCGCCTTCAACCGCTGGAGCTCGGCGATCTGTTCCTCGACGCGCCTCGTCCACTGGCCTGACAGCTTCGCCCAATCCGATCGTTCCGGCACCCGGTTCATCGGCAACTTCGCCAGCTCCGCGCCGATTTCCACCAGGGACAGGCCGATCCTCTGGGCAAAGACGATGAACGCGATGCGCCGAAGAACCGCGCGCGGGTAGCGGCGGTGACCGGTACCGGTCCGCTCCGAGGCAATCAGCCCGCGGTCCTCATAAAAGCGAAGCGCTGAAGACGCCACGCCACTGCGCCGCGATACCTCGGTGATCGTCAGAAGGTCAGCCATGGTCGTTGACGAACAAATCTCTTGACTTAAAGTTAACTTTAACTTGTAGCCTTGGGTATGTCAATCATGGCATCAACAAGGAGAGCCACATGAGCCAGGACATGGACGGCCTGCGCGTCGCGATCACTGGAGGAACGTCGGGACTCGGCCTCGCGCTCGTCCGCGAGTTGCTCGACCGCGGAGCGCACGTCGCCTTCGTGGCACGAAACAGGGAGGGCGTGGAACGTGTCGCTCGCGATCGACCCGACGCCCACGGCATTGTCGGAGACGTCTCTCAGAAGGAGGACATCTATCCAATCGCGATACAGGTGCTCGGCGCGTTGGGCGGTGTCGACGTGCTCGTCAACAATGCATCGTCACTCGGGCCGGTTCCACTCGTCCCACTCGCCGATACCGAATGCGAGGATCTCGAACTGGCGCTCGCGACCAATGTCCTCGGTCCGTTCCGCCTGACGAAAGCCCTGTTGGGAACCCTTGCCGGGTCGGCGCGCGAAGGACGTCACGCGCTGGTGGTGAATGTGTCGACCGACGCCGCCGTGAATGCGTATCCGAACTGGGGCGCGTACGGCGCCAGCAAGGCCGCGCTCCATCATCTCAGTCGTATATGGGACGAGGAGCTCGCACCGGAAGGCATCCGGGTCGTATCCATCGACCCTGGCGACATGGATACGCCGATGCACGCTCTTGCCGTCCCCGATGCGGACCGCTCAACGCTGAAACGCCCCGACGTGGCTGCGCGGGAGGTCGCCGATCTGATCGCAGCGGTCCAATCCGTTACCGCGGGTCATGTCGCAGCGGATCAACAGGTGCTTCAATGATCGGCGCCAGCGTTCCGATACAACGCTCCCCGGATGCGAGGCTGCTCGTCGTCGATGATTACGGCGACGTGACGCATCATGCGCGGGCGGACTTTCCGAATCTTGTGCGCGAGGGCGACACCGTGGTTGCGAACGACGCGGCGACGCTGCCGGCGAGTCTGTTCGGCGTTCATCTGCCGACAGGAAACCCCATCGAACTGCGGCTCGCGGCGCGAGATTCGCTGTCGCCCGAACGCGTGACATGCTTTACGGCTGTCGTGTTCGGTTCCGGTGACTTTCGGACGCCGACTGAACACCGGCCGCACCCGCCCGTCCTGCATGCCGGCGACGCACTGCAGCTTGGACCGCTGCGCGCCGTCGTGTTGCGTGTGATCAAGCACCAGCGTCTGGTAGACGTGCGCTTTCAAAACCCGGTAGGTGAGATCTGGGAAGGGCTTTCGCGCTACGGCCGCCCCATCCAGTACGCCCATCTCCCAGAGCCGATTGCGATCTGGGATACATGGACGCGGATCGCGAGTCAGCCGGTCGCGTTCGAGTCGCCTTCGGCAGGCTTCATTCTTGACTGGACGGTCATCCGATTACTCCGTTCGCGCGGAGCACGATTTGCGACCGTCACCCACGCCGCGGGCATTTCATCGACCGGCGACCTCGAACTCGACCAGTTGCTACCTTTCGATGAGCCGTACAACATTCCGCCGCACACGGCGACGCTGATTGCCGCGTCGCGGCGTCGTGGCGGACGCGTGATTGCGATCGGGACAACTGTCGTAAGGGCCCTGGAGCATGCGGCGGACCGTGACGGCACGGTCCGATCGGGAGAGGGGATCGCCACGCAACGCATCGGTTCGCTCACGGCGCTGCGTGTCGTGGATGCCATCGTGTCCGGAATACACGAACGAGGCACCAGCCACTACGAGTTGTTGCGCGCGTTTCAGGACGACGACACTCTTTTTCGGATGAACAGTGAGGCTGAAGCGCGCGGGTACAAAACGCACGAATTCGGCGATTCGGCGTTTATTCTGCATAGCGGCCGTTCCGCCCGCAGTCGTGTCAGCCTCGCAGCGGCGAACGCGGAGCCGCGCGTCATAGCTGATCTACTGCCCGCGTAAGCGCCGGGGAGCGATTACTTCTTGCGCCCGTAGTTGTCCTTGGCCGCGTTCTCCATCAGCGAAGCAGTCTCAGTGTTCTCGCAAATGGTTCCCATGATGGCGTCGAACGGCGCGAGCTTCAAGGTCGATTTCCTCGCTTTCCAAGGTCCGGTGAGCACCTTGGGATCTTCGAGGCTCACTTCCACTTCGAGCGTCTCCGCGTCGACGCGACGATAGCGCTCGATCATGTGCAACGCATCAGAGTGAAAGCTCACATCGCCATGGTGATGGACCCAGTTCTTGTCGTTGAAGTTCGTGGTGTCGACGACCAGTGTCTCCCCTTCCCAGCGGCCCACCGAGTCGCCCAGGTACGACGGCAACACATCGTCACGATGTGGCCGTCCATCGGTCGGGACGATGCGGAAGCCGTGAAATGTCTCGATCAGCAGAATCACGAACTTGGGGGTCTGAACAATTTGACCGACCAGGCCGTTGCCAGCCAAGGGGGGTGGGCCCATCAGACTCGGGATGCAATGCAGAGCAGGGTCATCCTTGTCGCTGAGGGTCTTGGCCTTCGCCATGGCCCACGGCTGGTAAAGACTTCCAAACGAATCACGCCCGACGATTGACGTGCCCTCGTCTCTACCGGGAGCGTATTGGGTGGTTGAAGTCTGTGGGTTGAGATCGCGCCCAGGCCACCACACTCCAGAGAGGTCTGGATGCCCATCGGTCGTGCGTGGCGCAGGCCCCGCGGGCGCCGCGTTCGCCGCGCCGGCATTTGCAGACTGGGCCGACACGGGTCCGGGTGCGAGGAAAGCAAGAAACACGATCGCAATCACGGCTCCGCTAGTCAGCCACGAAGTCATCACAGCGCGCTTCATGTTAAACATCTCCTTGTGGAAACAGCCGAAGCTTTGCGGAGGCCGTCTCGTAGCCAGCCTTCGTACCCTCAGTTTGGCTCGTTGCCCTTGGGCCCAACAATAAAGGACCGTCCGTCCGCGAGGACGATCTCTCGCGCCGCGCCGATGTTTACCGAGGTATCCCTCGCGTGGCAGCCCTTCACAGTGACCTGATCCCCCACTTTGAAGGTGCCTGGCTTGACACCGCTCCGGACGAGCGAGGTAGGAGTCGCGCCTTCAAACCCCCAACGCACCACCTTGCCGGTTGCATCTGTCACATCGATGTAAAACCACGAGTGCGGATTTGCCAACTTGATCTCGGCGATGACGCCCTGCACCGTTACCGGACTATCTGCATCGAAAACCGCGGGAAATGAGTGATGTGCCCGGGCGGGTATGGCTGTCACGGACATGCTCAAGCCCACGGCAACGGCAACTCCCACCACCTTGCCTACCATCGTGACACCTCCATCAGCGAATCCTGCTCGCCGCGGTTCGAGAAGTCAAGGTAGGATCATCCGCAACCGCGGAACGGGCTGTCGAATCCGATTGCGAGTGAAGAGGTCACACCATGCGTATTGCAGTTGCGGTCTCGGCGCTGGGTTTAAGCCTCGTCGCGCTCTCCGGAGCCCATGAGGCGCTGCACGCCCGCCAGGGTGCTCCGGCGGCCGGAGCGACCACGGCAGCTGCAGTGCCAGGGGGCGGTTCGGTAACCACTGGCATGGCCACGACTCGCAGGCCCGTCGCGGGCGTGCCCACGGCCTGCCCCCAGCCGGTCAACGTTCAGCCGGGGGTGTTTCCCGTGACCGTCGGGACGATTGCCTCCTCGGATGGGCGTCAGTGGACCGTCCCCGCGCCCGTCAACGAGGGGCCGATCGCCGTTGACGTCTTCAACAACTGCACCGGGACGGGCGACATTCCGGACTATGCGTCACAGCTGAAGACCGTCGTCATCGATGAGGACGGCGTCGAGATCACCGGGTTCATCCACGCCGACAACTACTTCGAGCTCTACGTCAACGGCCGTTTCGTCGCGCGCGATTCGCTCCCGATGACGCCGTTCAACACCAGCGTCGTCCGCTTCAAGGCGAAGTATCCGATGACGTACGCGATCATGGGCGTCGACTGGGAGACTCACCTCGGAGTGGGCCTGGAGTACGAAGCCGTCAACGTCGGTGACGCGGGCCTGATGGCCTACTTCAGCGACGGGAATGGCACCCATCCGGATTGGCGGGCCGAAACGTTTTATGTCGCTCCGCTGGACGACCCGAGCTGTGTCCGTGTCACCGCAACCGGCCGCGATTCGACCTTCTGCCTGCAGGGAGTGCGCGCCACGTGCGCGCAGAAGGGGCCGAACGCCTGCCTGGCGCTCCACTACCCGATTCCACCAGACTGGACGGCGGCGCGGTTCAACGATGCGCGGTGGCCGGCCGCGATCGTCTGGCCGGCTTCCGCCGTGACGAACCAGCGGGCGTACACCGACTACACGAAATTGTTTGGCGACGCCGAATTCATCTGGACCCGGAACCTGCGGCTCGACAATCTCATGCTGGCGCGATACACGGCGAGAGGCCCGCGCAAACGATGACGGCACACGGGCGCGAGCGCGCGTGAGTGTGGCGCCAAGGGCCTCCTAGAGTGAATCAGAACACGACGCGGAATCCCAACTGCACCATGCGCGGCTGGTACGTGAGACCAATGTTCTGAATTGGCTGCCCATAACTCGCATTGCTTTCCGCGAGCGTGTAAGAGCCGTAGTTCGCATGGTTGAACAGGTTGTACACCTCCAGGATGCCGTCGATGCCCCTGCGGCCGCCGAGCCCGAAGCGCCGCTGAATCCGCGCATCCACTTTATGGATCGGCAAACCGACGAAGGTGTTACGCGGCACGATGCTGCCATCGGGACGCAGGCGAGTCCGATCGCCGCCGCCGTAGGTGGTCGCGAAGCGTTGGCCCGAGCCGTAAAAATACAGCCCGCTCAACTGGAACCCGTACCCGGCGTCCCAGATACCGTTGAACACGGCTCGGTGGCGCTGGTCTGTCGTTGCCCGCCCATACTCTTGCCCAAGGTCCTGTGCCAGTGTGAGAGACGGAGCTGGCGACGTGTTCCCATCGTTGTAGATCGAGAGCGTGTACGTGCCTGAGGCCTGCCACCGTTGACTCAAGCGCTTCGTGAACGCCGTTTCCAGGGCGTGAAAATTGGACCACCCCTGCGATTGGTACGCGTTGACAACGCCCCAGTCGGCATACACCGCACGCGTGGCATCCGTGGAGACATAGTTCACGCCAGTAGCGGGGTTGTAGGTCAGATTGATGTTCCGCTGGAAGAGCTCGTGTCGGCTGTTGTTCACGACATAGTCCGCCTGAAGGGCCATCGTCGAGCCGAACTGTCGTTGCAACCCGATCGACGACTGATAGCTGTAGGGAACCTCCAGATCCGGAGTCGCAATCTGCGAGACGCTTTTCCGGAGACCTGGAATCCTCAAGGCCTCCTCGTAGGTCGGCTGCGGCCTGCCGTTCCACGGATTACCTGCAAAGTCGGCGCGACCATCATTCGCCACCTGCGCATTGATTTCTCCGCCGCCATACCGTTCCGTCCAGGATGAGACCTGGTCGGAAACATCCGCGAAGTACTTTCCCGTTCCGCCGCGAATCACCGTGCGGTCGTTCAGCGTGTAGGCGAAACCAACCCGCGGGCCGAATCTGTTTTTCTGAATGGGACGTCCAGCGGGTACCCACGGAAGGATCGCCACCCGCTCGGCAAACTGCCCTTTGCTGATGTCGTAGCGCAGCCCCAGGTTGAGCGTGAGGCGAGACGTCATCGTCCAGTCGTCCTGCACCCACCCTGCGGCTATTTCCTTGGGAGTCCTTTGCTTGAACCCGGCTGCGGAGATGCCCACCGAGTACGTCCTGAAGAGAGGGGACAGCGGCGCCAGGTTCCAGGTCGACACATCCAGAACGTTCGGGAACAGCGACTCGAAATTGGCCGGAGGCCTGTTGCTGCCACCGTCATAGGTCCCCATGCAATTGGTGCATTGAAAATACGGTCCCCACTGGTGGAGCCATTCACCACCAAGGCGCGTGCTATGGCGTCCGCCAAAGTTGAAATAGGTCCTGTAGTCATCACGGAACGAGTACTGAACCTGGCCGTTGCGCTGCGGCGCATTTGTGTGCGACTGCCCGACCGCAAAGCCGCTGAACGTCATTCGTGGCGCGCCTCTCCCGACGGCCCATGAGGGGAAGGATCCATTGGCGGGATGATTCGCAAAGAGCGCGGTGGGAAGCGCCTGGAAGAAGAAATCGTCATAGCCCACCTTGATCTCGTTGACGGCCCTGCTGCCGAGCACCTGCGTCAGCGCACCATAGACTTCGTTGCTGGGCCGTGCTGTTGACTCAGTAGATGATGGCGCCTGTGAGGAGCCGCCCGTGTAACGCGGATCGTACGGGTTAAAGAGCCGCGACACATTGCCGCGTACCATGAGCCGGACCTGCGGCGAGAACTGAAAATCCACGCGCCCGCCAGCCTTCGGGTCCGTACGCGTTCCGGTGAGGTCCTGGTTGAAGCTCCTGTACGCCGTTGTGTAAGTCTGCGTGGACGGCTCGCGCTCGTATTCGTAGCTGGCGAAAAAGTGAATTCTGTCCTTCCGGATCGGGCCGCCGAAGGTCGTACTGAACTGCTGATTCGAGTAGGGGAGCACGCGTTTGACAATAAAGTCGCTGGCATTCCAACGATCGCTCCGAAAGTAGCCCGCGGTGCTGCCCGTGAAGGTATTGGTTCCCGATTTCGTGACCGCGTTGACCTGCACGCCCGCCGAACGCCCCTGGCTGGCGTCGAACCGGTTAGCGACGAACTCGAACTCCGCAATGGAGTCGCGGGAGTAGTGAGGTTGACCGAAGCCGGTGGCCGAAATCGTGGACGTCACCTGATGACCGTCGACGTTCAATTGAGAGGTCCCCACCGAGGCTTTAGGCATGAGGTCATCGCTGGATACCGTATTGATCCGGCTCCCCGCCGCCAGCATCGTCAGGTCCAGCCAGTTCCGTCCGTTCACCGGGAGCTCCGAGAGCTGCCGCGGATCGATGTTACTGGCCTGACTCGACTGGGTCGTCGTCACGAGCGGCGCTTCGCCGGTGACGGTCACCGATTCCTGTACGGTCGATGGGGACAACTGGAGATTCACCACCGCCTGCTGTCCGACCAGCAGCTCCACTCCGCTTCGCGTGATCACCGCGAATCCTTGAAGTTGCGCGGTGATGCGATAGGCGCCGGTCCGCAGGGGAATCTGGAACACCCCGCGCTCGTCAGTCACCCCCTCAAACGTGTTCCCCGATGCCTCGTGGACCGCCGTCACCGTGACCCCGGGCAGCACCCCGCCCGTGGTATCGGTCACGGTCCCACTGAGTGTCGCTTCTTGTGCGGAGGCGAAAACGGGTAGCGCCAGGATCCCAATGACTCCGAGTAGCCGTCGACGAATAGCGACGCTCATTGCCCCTCCTCGTATCGAGTTCAATATGGCGGCGGCGGAATGGGTGGATCTTTTCTTCGTCTATCCGCGGGCCAGCGTCGCTTTCACACGCTCGGGTGTGAAGGGCGCGGTCCGCAGCCTGACTCCGGTCGCATCGAATACCGCGTTGGCGACTGCCGCTGCAACGGGTGCAGTCGCGGCTTCCCCCGCCCCAAGCAGCGGCTGGTCGGGTCGGTTGATCAGGATCACGTCAATCGCGGGCACTTCGGGGAACTTCAGAATCGGATAGCTTGCCCAGTCGATGCTCGTCACGTGCGAGCGGTCGAACGTGACTTCTTCGTGCAGCGTCCGGCTCAGCGTCTGCGCGATGCACCCTTCAACCTGATTGCGCAGCCCGTCCGGATTGACGATGAGCCCGCAATCGTGTGCGCAGGTGACGCGCCGCACCTGGATGATCCCGCTCGCGGGATCGACCGCCACCTCCATCGCCATCGCGACGTAGTTCTCGGCCTGCTTGTAGCGCATGTACGCGATGCCACGGCCGACGAGGAGGTTGCCCTGCCTCGCGCGGGGATTGGGTGAGGTGCGCGGCTCCCAGCGGAATGCGGAGGCCGTCCGGCCAATGGCCTCGAGCGCGCGCGGATCGGTCAGGCGCTTCATGCGGAATTCGACCGGGTCCACGCCGGCGGCCGCCGCGAGCTCGTCTGTGAACGCTTCAACCGCGAACACGTTCGCAATCTTGCCAGGCGCGCGGAGATTCGACAGCTGCAGCGGCGTCTCTTTGATCATGTGCGCGACGACGCGGACGTGGTCTGTGTCGTAGGGAGGATCGCCGTTCTGCGTGATCGCGCCGGATCCTGTGCCGTGCTCCTGAGAGATCCGCGCGGCGTCGGCGGCGACGAGCGCGCGCGCGCCCGGTGCGGCGTTCGGCACCCACATCTCTGTCTCCCACGCGACGATCCGCCCGGCCGCATCGAGCCCGGCACGGACATCAAGCAGCTGCTGCGGTCCTTTCGGATCCCAGCCATGTTCGTCGTGGCGCATCCACTGCACACGAACGGGCTGGCCGACGGTCTTCGACAGGAGGAGCGCGTCGGCCGCGACGTGGTCGCCGCCGTTCGTGCCGTACGATCCCGAGCCATCGAGAAAGATGACGCGCATCTTCTCCGGCGGAAGGCCGAACACTTTCGCCAGGTTGGTCCGAAGACCGTGGATTCCTTGCGACGCGCACCAGACGGTCGTGTTTCCATCGGCGCGCACATCGGCAACGGCGCACGACGGTCCGAGCGACGCGTGGCTCTGGAACGGCCAGAAGTAGGTCGCGGACAGCGTCTTCGCCGCACCTCGCATGGCCGCCGGCGCATCGCCGCGATTGACGATGGATTGATCCCGCTCGAGCGCGGCCGCGCGCGAATAGCGGTCGAGCCCCTGATGCCCCGGCAGCCCTTCCCAGTTGGTCCACGTTGCCTTGAGCGCGGCGGCTGCGCGCACCGCCGCCCACTCGTCCTTCGCGACAACCGCGAGGAAGCTCTCGATCCGGACGACGCGCGTGTCGGGGATTCCGCGAAGAGACGATTCATCCACGGAAACGAGAGTCGCGCCGATCGCGGGTGGACGGATGATGCGGCCGTGCAGCATGCCGGGCAGCGTAAAGTCCTGGACGTACACGTGACGTCCCGTGCACTTGTCCGGCACGTCGGGTCTCAGCAGCGGCTTGCCGATAGACGTGTGGCGTGCCGCCGGTGTCAGCGGCGCCTTGGCGTCGACCTTGAGCGCGAATCGCCGATCGCCAATCAGCGTACCGATGCCGACGCCGGCGCCGCCCGTCAGCGGCCGCACCTCGCCGTCGGTGATCGTCAATCCGGCAGCCGGACGATTGAGCTGCGCTGCGCCGAGCTCCAGCAACGCGCGCCGTGCGGTCGCGGCCGCCGCCCGGATCTCTGTACCGCCACGCGTGAGGCCCGTGCTCCCGCCCGTGCCGCCCTGATCGGGGCATAGGCTGGTGTCGCCCTCGACGACTGAGACACGCGTCGGCGCGACGCCGAGCTCCTCGGCGGCCATCTGCGCCAGCGCGATCCTCAGGCCGGTTCCGACATCGACCTTGCTTGTGTAAAGCGTGACGGAACCGTCGGCGTGAATCGCGAGCAGACCGTCGACTTCACCTGGATCGAGTGGTCTGGCGGCATTGCCGGAGGATGCAGGCGTCTGGGCCGCACCCCGTCCCTCGGATCGCCGCGGCCCGACGGCAAACGCAAAGCTCACGACGAGGGCGCCGCCCGCCTTCAGCAGATCGCGCCGCGAGATCGAAGCAGGTGCGTGTGTGAGCATGATTACACCTGTTGTGAGGCGCGCATAACTGCGCTGAGGATGCGTGTGTGCGTCCCGCACCGACAGAGGTTGCCCGCCAATCCCTGCTTGATCTGTTCGAGCGTCGGTTTCGGCGTCCGTTCCAGCAGTGCCTTGGCGGCCATGATCATGCCGTTGGTGCAGTAGCCGCACTGAGCCGCCTGCTCGGCGATGAAAGCGGCCTGCACGCGATCCGGTTTTTCAGGTGTGCCGAGCCCCTCGAGCGTGGTGATCTCGCGTCCTGCCGCGGCACTCACACGCAGCGTGCAGGAGCGCGTAGCCGTTTTGTCGACCAGGACCGTGCACGCTCCGCATTGTCCGAGACCACACCCGAACTTGGGGCCGTGCAGCGCCAGCGGGCCGCGAAGCGCGTAGAGGAGTGGCTGCGCCGGATCCCAGCTTTCGACTGAGACTGGGCGCCCATTAAGCCTGAACGTGTACTGGGGCATCTGGACCTCCCCTTTCAAATCGCCCGTATCGGCGAACGGCGACGGCGCGTGATACTGGCGCCGATTCTACCCTCACCTCAGCGAACAACTGGAGCGGAATCGCGTTCGCAAACGTGTCGTTTGAGTCCTGGAGAATCGTGCCGCGTCCATCGACGGAGAAGTTAGCGAGGCCTCAGAACGTCTTCAGGAACTCGATCAGCGCACGCTTGTCCTGATCCGGGAGCATGGTTCCAAACAGATGTCCCCGATTGACGATGAAGTCAGGGCATTTGCTCAAGGCGAGCAAGGGGTCCACAAGATCCTTGAACGTGTCACGGGCCTGCGCGTCCGTGGCGTTTCTCGGCAGCGCCGCCAGATCACCGGCCACCTTCGCCGCCAGCGCGGCAACCCTCGCCTGATACTTGAGTCGCGCAGCTGGATCCGTGTCTTCCGAGAGAATTCTCAGGTTGGCGAGCAGATTGATGGGCGTTCCCGCTGGTATGGGCCCCACCTCGATACCCCCATCGTCGGCGAATATCTTCGGCAGCAGCACAGACGAGGGCAGCTTCCGCAGAAAGTCAGGCAGGTAACCGCCGGCGACCCGCAGGTAGGTCGTCTCCGTTGTACGATCGATCCGTCCTGGAATCTTGTCGCCGAGCAGGCTGTCCTTCTCGCGCTTCTCGGGCCACAGCATCTGTTCGATCGAACCCTGGAACGATCGCAGCCGTCCCTCGACCGACGGCGAAGACTCGAAGGGACCGACGCTGTTGTTCAAAAGGAAGGGCGCCGTCGACCAGACGCTGGCCAGCGACGGAGGCCGCGTATAGCCGCGTCCACCGGCCGGCATCTCGGAGGTCTGCGGCGCACCGGTGTATGGGTGATACCACGTGATGCTGCCGACCGACGGCAGGTCTTTGTACGTCTGCGACGAAAAATTGTCCCAGATGTTGTCCTTGATCGCGTTGGTCGCCAGCGGACTGCACGCATTCGTCTGGAGCAGCGTCACCGGCACCCGAAACTCGGCCGAGAGATAGTTGTCGTCGAGGAAATCCTTTGCCAGGACGATCTCCCGCATCTTGTCCTTGAACGCCTGCGTCTGCGTCCATTCCCAATAGGTGTTCCAGCACTGGAGATAGTCCTTGCCGGCGCATCCGCCGGGATCGAGGCCGGGCACCGGCGGCGGGACGGTCTTGCTGGAATGGCAGCGTGCACAGTTCTCCGCGAAGGCGATCTTGCCGCGCGTCAGTTCCTGCTCGTTCGTCGAGAGGGCCCTGTCGCCGCCCGGCGCGTCCGCGAGCTTGTGCGAGGCGGTCGCTTTCAGGAAGAAGCGCGCGACGTCCAGCGTTTGTGCTTCGGTCGCCTTGAAGTAGGCGGAGTTCTTCCGCGCATCGGCGACGCGGATCGGCGAGACGGGTTTGCCACCGACGAGCGCGTTGAAATGGAGCAGCCACTCTTCGCTGAACGTCCCGATATTGATATAAACGCGGTTGAGCGCGCCGAGCGCACCCACCGAGTCGGCGCCGTCCTTGAGCACGTGGGGTGTCCAGACGGTACTCGGCGCCTCGAAGAACTGCGTGAGCGGTCCCTCTTTCGCGTAGTCGTTGAACTGGTGGTTGTCGAGGCCGCCGCCGCTCAGCGTCTCCTTGCCCCAGCGCCTTGCCTGCATGAGCCGCGGCAACAGCAGGTACACGGCATTCATCGTCCGCGGGTTGTTGATGTTGTCGGTCGAGATGAAGGACGTATCGAGCGAACCCGGGCGCGATGTGTGGAAGAGTTGAAACACGAAACTCGTCGGATCGTTCTGCCAGTCCATGATCCGGTCAATCCACAAGTATTGCGCGCCGACATTCGAGCTGAGGTTTTCCCACGTCGGGTGGGCCGGGTCCGCGGGTGGCTTCGAGGGGTTGGGGCCGACATGGCAGAACCCGCACGTCATGCCGACGCGGTAAGGCTTAATCAACGTGTCCGAGTTGTAGTAGCTCGGATCGTTGTAGTAGCGCTCCGGGTCCCAGTTTCGTTCGGCCTGTGCATCGAAGGCGGGGTTAGGAAAGAGCCTGAGACCGACGACACCGGTGCCGTATCCATAGTACGACCCGCGCGGCATCGTCGTGCCGCGCGCGCCAACGCTCACGCCCGGATACTTCTGCTCGTTCTCGAAGGGATCAGGAGGGCAGTTCGCGGACCGCGTATCCAGCCAGAGGCCGTGCCTCTTCGGATCGGGTCCCGTGGCCTTGTCGTAGCACGGCTCATTGATCAGGCCGAGATACTCCCATCGGTTGTCTCGATTATTTTTCACCGACGGATGCGACGAGAGCGTCTTCAGGAAATCGACCGCTCCGTAGCCGGTGACGCTGAGCCCGTCCCAGAAGCGATCGTTTCCGCCGCTCCAGACAATCCAGGTGTTCCGTCCCTTGACCTCGTCGGGCGTCAGCGGGACGCCGCCGTCCATGTCGCGAAAATAGTCTTCATCGGCGGCAGGAAACGTCGCCGCGTCCCGCCCGGTCCCGAGAGCCTCGTCGAGGACCTCGCCGGCGATCCCTTGCGGCGCCCTGTTCCTGACCCAGACAAAGAAGGCGACACCAGCTGCAGCCACAACCAGGAGCAGGACTACACCAATCGCGCGCCAGCGAGTGCTCGTCATCCCTGTCGCCCTCCGCTCTGATTCGCGTCTATTGGAACTGAAGCGCGAAGTCGATCAACCGCTTCTTGCCCCCGTACACCTTCCCGAGGTACGTCCCCGGCTCGATCAGCCGAATCTCGTCGCGGATCCACTGGGCCACCAGCGAGGTCTTCGAGTAATCGAGAATGATGCATTCCTTCTGGTCGAGCCAGCTTGGCCCTTTGTAGACCTCGGCGACGATCGCGTTCAGGCCGAGCACCGAGATCCGGTTCCGCAGCACGCCGTGCTTCGAGTCGAAATTCTTCCCTTGCCAGGCGAAGAGATTCACTGCGGCGGCGATCTCGGGCGTGAAGACGGTCCCGGGTGCAATGATCGCCGTGCCGGTGGCCGGGCCGTCCGGAATCGGCCCCGCCTCGCTCCTGGTGAAGAGGTCGTCGAGCTGCCCTTGAGTCATCTGAAACAGCGTATGGACGTCCATGGGCACGGAGGACTCCTTGCGAATTCAGTCGCAGATCAGTCTGCGGAAAGGTAACTGTACATGTGGCGCGGGACGGACTGTCAACGGGTTTCTCGGACGTCATTCCGATAGCCCTTTGTCCTGATGCGCCTCTCCCGTTGCGCCGGAGCATTCGTCAGATGGTTCTACCTCTATAACGAGGAAAGCGCGAGAAACGAACTTCTTATGCTCCAGTGAAGTACCTCAGAGCCCGCAGACTCGGCAGGAAAAAATAGGCGCCGCCGCGCACGGTCACGAACTGCGGCAGTCCCGACACACGCCGCCGCACGCTCCCATCCTCGGGAATGAGGAAGCTGTCGGTCACCGGGCAGCCAGGTATCGCCTCGCGATTGCCGAGCAGCGGATCGCTCTCTCCCGTCAGGCCGGAGAACTTCGTGCCCATCATCCAGGCACTCTGGAGAAATTCGAACTGGCGGGAAATGTTCGCGTTGAGGCAGATGAAATGCAGTCCTCGTTCCTCCTCGTTCGGTGGGGCCGGCTGGAGCGCGTCCCAGGGCGAGAGGCCGGGGCCGTACTCGCGGCCGCGCCTCAGAATGCGGTGAAAGCGAACGGACGACATCAAGTCGTCCCTGAACTCCTTCCGGCCAAGACCGAGGGCCGCGATGAGGCGCTTCAGGCCGGTCGGGCGACCGGGAAAGTCGGTATTCCTTGGATTGGCGCGTCGCACGTGCGCGCCGAACGGGCAGCCGACGCCCACGGAGTCCCGGTCGAACGTGAACTGATTCAGGCGGATCTGATCCGGCTGCGGCCCGACGCCCGGAATGGCCTGTTCCTGGATCGGCACCAGGGGATCGCCGGCCTTTGTGCGGCCGACGAGCGCCGCCGCAAGCGTGTCGGCCTCCTTCGGATCTCCACCGGCCTGCGCGCTGATGAATTGCCAGAAACGCCGCACGTCCTGACGTAACTGGCGCATCACGAGGTAGGTGCCGTTGCGGCCGAGGTCTTTCTTCTCCGGCGCATCTTCCGCGGCGAGCAGTCCGGCACTCGCGGCGCCGGCATCGAGCAGGGGTCGGTCGGTGTATTTGTCGTACTCGTTGCGATACCCGAGCAGGAACTCGCCGAGCGCCACGACATTGCTGTAGTCGATCACGTCCGTCGACACGTCGCGCTCTTGCGACCAGTCGATTTGTGGCTGACTGATCCCGTCAGCGAAGCCGAATGGTTCCACCCCGTCAAAATTCGCGGTTCCAAGGAAACCCAGGACGTCGAACGCTTCGCTCCACGCGTCTGCGGTGGTGCGTTGCACGAGGGCGTCGAGCTGACCGGGCTCAGCAAAGAACATCACCAGGAGATGCGGGACCCGGGTGGGACCGCCCCATTCCCATTGCGACGGCGCGTTGATTCCAACGTCCCCCAGTCGTCGCGAACGGTTGTCTTCGGTGATGCCCGCGAGAAACTCGGGAGAAAACTCCGCGAGCACCGAGCCGGAGATACCAAGCGCCTCGAGACCGGCAGCGGTGAACGCGACTTGCATCGCGGTAGAAGGGGGCGGGTCGAGCGTGATGGCGCTCGTAATCGGCGCCGATCGCAACCAGGCTCGAGCCCCTTCGACATGCCTCACGCGCACCAGCGCGAAAGAGCCCTCCGTCATCCGCTTGTAGCCGAAGCGAATGATGCCTTGCACGTCGCCGTAGTCGACGTCGTGGTCCGTCACAGGAGAGCCACCCACTTGCGGGCGTTGTCATCGCGCATCGAGGACGACTCCAGTCCCTGCCGGATGCGCACGTTTCTCTCCAGATCCAGGGCGGTCAAGCCAGGGTAGGCCTTGTACCAGACTTGCGTGGGCATCTGGTGGCGACGCAGGTACTCCTTGAATTTTCGCTCGTCACTACATCCGTTCAGAAGGAGCCAGTTCGTCCTGGGGTATCCGATGCCGTTGCTGAAGACGACGTTGAGCCCGAAGCCGACTTTGTTGATGAAGTCGTCCATGTAGCTCTCGAGACTGCCGTCGTAGTTACTGAGAAATATGATCCGCTGCCGGTTGTCGAGAAACACCCAGCGCGCGAAATGAATAGAGCGCACGCGGGCCAGCCCGCCGCGCTTGTACACATGCCGCGCGGCGTAATCGATGATCAACAGCACGAGGATCGCGATCCACAACCGCACAAAGCCGGGTTTCAGACTTCCCATGGCGGTGAATTGATTCGTGACGTCGTGATCTTCCAGGAGTGCCAGCTCGGCGGAGTCTGCCGGTGCCGCGCGATGACACAGCTCGGGATCCGTCTTCTCCAATCGGCGGAGGCGAATGAGGCCGATGGCCGCGAGGACGATGAGCAGGGGCGACGTCAGCAGGAGGAACAACGGCACGCCAATGAGATTCAGGAGATTGCCAAGCCACCAGCCGGGCGGCGTTGGGCGCTCCGGTGATAGCGTGAGGCGCCCGGCGGCGACATCCGCCATGACCAGGCGCTGCAATGTCGCGTGAATCTCCTTGGGCGGAAGACTCTTCAGCGCCGCCGCATGGTTCTGGATGTGCTCTTCGAGGGCATCACGCAACGCCGCTTCTTCGCGAACCTGTTGCACGGTTCGCCCCCGCCAATTGACGTAGCCGGCCGCGGTCGGCACGGTGTGTGCCTTCATCCACGCGACGAGGTCAGTGCCTGAGGTGAAGCCTTCGCAGCATGAGAACAGCGCTCGCAAGCCGTCCGGGGCGCGGCTCGCCACTTCCGCCAGGAAGGCATCCGCATCCCCATCGACATCGCCGAGAAACGAGAAATAGCGCGGATAGGTGCGCGGAGGGATTCCATAGACGCGAACGTCATCGACCGTCCTGTCGTCCACGATGAGCAGCCGTGCGACATGGAGCGAGTCGAACCGCTGGAACGGTATCAGCGCGTTGTCAGGCTTCACCCGGCCCGGCGCGGTGTTCATCGACGCAAGCAGGCCACGGAGCTCGGCCTCGCGCGTCGGGTTCACCGCCGCCAGGACCATGAAACTCGACTGCGGCGTCATCCCGCGCTACTCGAAGACCTCGTCTCCCGTCGGCTCGTAGTGAGGCACGGCGTTCATCGTGTGCCGCAGTTTCGAGAGCTCGAAGTACATCCGCCGTCGAGCGCGGCTTTGATTGCCCAGCGGCCGATGTTCGGGAATGCAATGCCACGGGTTGTACGAGAGGCGTCTGGCGAACGCCATCTGTGCCGGGGAGTTGAACGTCTGCCGAGGCAGGCGCAGCGTCGCCACAGAGACCCGCGGCGAGAGCCTTTCCGGCCAGAGCACGCCGGCGTGTTCGAGCGGCATCAGATGCGGGTCGGTTTGCCGCTGCAGGCGAACATCGAACTCGACATCTCCTTCGGCGAGCGATGCGACCATCGCGTTCCGCAGATAGTCGTCGGGAGGGCGGAAGGGAAGCCGCGGTATCCGCGTCCGTTTCCTGGATTTCGGCCACACCGAGTACTGCATCGCCTGGCCTTCTCCCAGCAGATACGGCACGCAACTGAAGTAGGGCGCTTCAAGCGGACTGCTTTGCGTCTTGATCCACAGAGCCTGCATGAGGAGGTCGAGGATGTGCGAACGATGGAGGTTCAGAAAATAGAAAATCTGCGCGTTCTTCAGGCTCTCGACCTGCAACTGCGCGTTCGCCTTGACATCCGGCGTCACGAACGTCGGCGGTGACACGCCGAACATGTCCTGTGTGAACTTCTCTTCGTCCATCAACTTTGGGCCGGGCACGCCCATCAGCTTGATGCTGATGCTCATGAAACCCACATCCTCGATGTCGGGCGTCACATACGGGCCGGGCCCGGAAAAACGTACCCAGGCCTTGTACGTGCGCGGCTGCGCGTAGATGCCGTGCCGCAGCTCGGGAGGGAGACCATCGTGGACCACGAACTCCCCGCGCACAATGCCATGCGTCTTCGTGTTTCCTCCTCGCTCGAACCCGCCCGGCTTCCAGAGCAGACGCATCTGCTGGGTGAAGCTCGAGATGATCGAGTCGACATAGGCCTCTTCATCCGGGATCGGCTTTTCCTCGGCGATTCGCAATCCCTCGTTGGGGCGCCGGCTGTTGATCAAGGCCGTGATCAACCTTGCAACCGGATCGCGAAGAGTCGCCTCGAACGCAGGGCGCACAAATGGATCGAACCGGCTTTCCAGATGGACCAGGAAGGTCAATACGTCGTTCAGCCGGTCCAGGAACACCGAGCCGGTATTGGCTCTCGGCGCCGATCGACTCGTGTTTGAATCCACGGAGTTCAAGGTAGTTACCAAGTCAGCTTCAGACTGTCTTCAGGAACTCGATACGGGCGCACAGTCAGGGGGGTTAGATACTCTACCTACTGCCCGGGACTCACTGTCAACGGGTTTGTGCTCCACCGGAATTATTTCTCTGCAGCATCAGCCAGGATGACCTCGGCCGCCTTCTCCCCGATCATGTAGACCGCGCTCACAAGGAAGAAGCCGGGGATGCGGGGGAAGACGGAAGCGTCCACTACACGCAGGTTCCGGGTGTGGTGCACTCGAAAGTCGCTGCTCAATACCCCGCCCGCGTCCGGCGAGCCGATGGGACACGTGCCGCACGCATGGTGGCCCCAGGCGTTGCTGCGGACAAACTCCGCGAGCCCCTTGTCGTCGACGACCGCGTCGCCGGGCAAATCTTCCCGGGCAACCAATCCCCGCTCGCGCAGCTTGCGGGTCACGCGCCGCACGAATCGAATCCCCTCGACAACGGCGTTCAGGTCGGCGTCGTCACCATCGCTGAAGTAGTTGAAGTTGATGGCCGGCGTGTCGAGCGGATCGGCTGAACGCAAGGTGACGGTGCCCCCGCGGTTGTTCGTGTGGCCCTTGAGCACCACCCACGTGAGCGCATTGAGATCCTTCGCGAACACACCGGAATAGCCAGGGTAGTAGCCCTCGAAGCGAGCGAGGAGGGCCATGCAGAACAAGTCGGGCAGCGGAACGTCCGGCGTGGACCGCTTGAACAAGGTGAGGATCGCGCCGTTGGTCGCATAGACGCCGCTTCGGCTGCGAGACCATTCCGCGAACTGCGGGTCGGTGGAACCGAAGGTCGCGCCCCTGTAGACCTCCCAGGCCTTCATGTTCATCCGGTAAACGACCCCAACCTCGTAGCGATCCTGCAGGTTCGTGCCCACACCCGGCAAAGGCACGCGCGGTTCGATGCCGTGGCGGCGCAATACTTCCGGAGGCCCGATGCCCGACAGCATGAGGATCTGGGGCGAGTTGAACGCGCCGCCCGCAAGAATGACCTCGCGCGACGCATACAGCGCGCGACGCTTGCCGGTCTGGCCGCTCGGCGGGGTGTGAGCGCGGTACAGCCGCTCTCCCTGGAGAAACTCCACGCCGATGGCTCTGCGATCGGCGTCGAGGATGACCTTGGTAGCCAGCGCGTTCATCACGATCGTGAGACGATCCGGGAACCGGCGCGCCACGTCCAGCACACGCTCCCGGCTCCCTCGTCGCGCATGACCATCGGTGGTCAGCGGGAGACAGCGAACCCCCACGGCGTTCTCCCGAACCAGTCGCCAGTCGTTCGGATCGAGCAGGCCTTTCAGGAACCAGCCGACGCGCTGCATTCGGTTGCCGCCTTCGAGAAACGCCTCGCGTGCGCTGTCGTGAATCACGCGCGCCAGCTGCCGGTCGCGCATCGCTTCCATGGGGATGGCCGTTTCAGTGCGCAGCCATCCACGCCAGCCGTGGCGTGTGGGGTTGATGCCGAGCTTTGACAGCCATCGGTGGACGGGGCGATGACGGCAGTCCTCGAGCCGTTCGAAATAGGTCCGCATCCTCGCCGCGGACCAGCTCACGTCGCCCGTGAGCTCGGCAATATGGTCCCAGTCGGCGTTGTGCGGGTAGACCAGAATCATCGCGTTGTGCGCGGTGCACCCGCCCAACGTCCCCGCGCGCGGGTAGTAAATGCCGTTGACGCTCGACCCGCCATGACGCTCGACGAACTTCGGATCGCGCCGCTGCTGCGTGTCATCGCCATAGTGGCGAACGAAGAAGTCCCAGGACATCGCCTTGTTTTCAGAGGCAAAGGCGTGGAAGGCGGGAACGTCGTAGTCGTGAGGCAGTCGATTGACGTCGGGCTGAACCGGATCGCCGCCGCTCAGTTCGCGGGGGTCGCCGCCGGCTTCGAGGAGGATGACGCGCTTGCCCGCTTCCGCCAATCGCGCGGCCACGGTGCCGCCACCTGCGCCGGAGCCGACGACGAGGTATTCACAATCGGGGGGAAGGTCTGCTGAGTCCGCCGCGCGCATCGCCGAAGCGAAGTCTACAGCCGACCTTCGGAATTAATTCCGTCATTGTCCAGCTTTGGGAGTACCGAAATCTTGTATGCTCCGCGCCAGTGCGGGTCCGAATGCTCAAACCGATGGTGGGTGTGCTGGACGGAGTCAGTCTTAGCCGTCTCGTACCCGGCCTGATGTACGACGTGGAAGACGGCCTCGCGAGGTATCTGATCACGTGCGGATCAGCGGAGGAGACAGCCTCCACTCGACCCACACTCGTTGTTCCTGTTGATGATCCCTACATCGCGCACCTGACCGGCGGCATCACCGTGACCCAGGTCAGCCCCCTACCCAAGGCCGTCGCCGCAGATCAACCTCGCCAAGTTAGCCGGCTCCGCAGACACAAGCGCCGCTAGCGACGCCACACGCATTCCCTTTCGCGCGATTAGCGGCGAAGCCAGTCCACGATCATGTCTTGGAGATCGCCATAGATCTGGTCGACGGTAAGCGGCCCCTTCTTCGGCGGTGCCAGCGAGTGATCGCCGTTCTCGACGATGTGCAACGTGACGTCAGCGCTCAGGCGTTCGACAACCGGCTGAAGTTCGGCAGGTGTGCCGAACGGATCACGCGATCCCTGCACAAACAGCACTGGCACACGGATCTTCTCGAGATGTGCCGCTCTGAGCTGGTCCGGCTTTCCTGGAGGATGCAGCGGATACCCGAGCAGGACGAGTCCGCTGATTCCGTTCGCCGCCGCATCGCTTCCCGCCGCGGCGGCAAGATGTGTGGCGATGCGGCCGCCCATCGACTTGCCGCCGATGAACACGGTGTTCCCACTGAACGGACCGTGACTCCGCGCGGCGGAAATAGCGGCGCGATAGCAGGCCTCGAGCTTCTCGGTTCGATCGGGAATCCGACGGCGCTCCTCGGTGTAGAGGAAGTTGAACGTGAGCACATCGACGCCCCTGGAGGCGAGGCCGTTGGCAAACTGAGTGATGAAGCGACTGTCCTGGCCGGCGCCGGCCCCGTGCGCCAGCACGAGCGTCACCTTCGCTCGGTTCCCGCCATCCGCTCGATAGGCGAGCGCGCTGGTGCGCCCGTGTTCGCTGACGTCGATATCCAGTCGATCTGTCAGGGGCCTTCGCGAAGGTGATATCACTGCCACGTACCACGGAGACACCGAGACGCCGAGAAATTCAATTGGTCTGTCTCGATGCCCCAGTGCCTCGGCCTGCCCGCCGAAGCCTCGGCGAAGGCGGGTGTTCCGTCACAGCAAACATCGTCTAGAAAATCGCCAGCGGGTTCACAGGCGATCCCGTGCCTCCTTCGACCGGCAGCGGCGCGAACGTAATCGCGAATTCGTACCGGTTCAGCCGTCGCGCTGTTGCCGCGGCCTGCTCCAGGTCGAGGCATTCGATGATGTTGATGCCCATCCAGTTGAGGACGGCAACGTGGATCGGGTTGCGCATGCCTTCCCAACCCGGTCGGGGATTCCAATCGATGTTGAAGTCGTGTCCGATGAACGACGGCAGCCGTTCGTGCATCCACGGAATGGTGTCGGGGTAGTACCCCGCGACTTGTCCGGTCCACGCACCCAGCGCCGCGCGTCTCTTCCAGCGGCCGATGTATAGAAGGGGAATATCGCCCGGCCCCACCTTTACACCCGACTTCTTTTCCCAGGCCTCGAGATCGGCACGCGTGATCGGGGTCGTGGGATCCACCCAGTCGACGCCTTTCAACTGCGCGATGTCGTACAAAACGGCGCGGGTGGTGATGCCGTCTTTCCAGTTCATCACGCTGCCCTTCACGCATCCCGTCTCGGCCGAGAGGTTGTCCTTCACGGGGACGCCGTTATACATCAGCCCGTTCTCGAAGAAGTGACACCAGCTGTCGATGTGCGCCACCGTCTGCCCGTGGAAGCTGACCTGGTAGTTGTCGGTCGTGCCGCCCTCCGTGATGCCGTTCGTCACGCGGTGAAAGATCCCGTTGGCCCCGACGTCGGCCGCAACCACCTGCGGCTCGGCATGTGCGAGCGACACGACGATCCCGTTCTTCACCAGCTTCAACGCGTTCTGAACCTTCTGCGGCGTGATCAGGGTCGAGGTCCCGCTGGTCTCCTGTCCGACGGGTGCCCATTTACCCCAGGTCTTGAAGTCCTTCCGCCACTGTTCGTACTGTGCTCGCAGCGCGGCGGTGTCGGCGGGAGCAACAGCCGCGGGCGCCTGGGGGGCGGCTGCCGCCTGACCCTGTGCCGCCAACCGGAATCCGCCGACGAGCCCAGCAAGCACCAACCCGGTACACACGGCGATCAATTTCAGACGTCCCATGCTGTCCTCCATAAGAAACACCCAACTCCCAACTTCCAACTCCCAAGAAGAATCGCTCCCCGAAGCGCGCCTTGGGAGTTGGGAATCGGAAGTTGGGCGTTGAGATTCTACCGTCAGGACGCGCAGCGCGCCCAGGGAGTTGGGACTGGGGCGTTAAGAGTTGCCTGCTTTCACTGAGGACACGGGCCGCCATTGAGAATCTGCTCCACACGGTGTCTGAACGCGCGCGTCCATACCGCCAGATCGCGTTCGTCGGGAGTCGCCGTGTAGAACTCCGGAAGCCGCGCCGCTGCAAGCCATACCCGCAACTCCACGTCCGCGAACGATGCCAGGTCGCGCCCGATTCGCACGCGCGCAGCGTCCGAGATGCGCGCGTCGGGGAACGTGGATCCCTGATAGGGCAGCGCTCGCATCGACACCGTGCATGTGGCGCGGTCGCTCCACACTGGTGTCGCCTCCCACTGCGCGACGTTCGCCTTCACCGGTCCGAACGTCGCGCCGACATCGTGGAGCATCAGCAGCGGCGTGGCGCACGGCTGATCGGCCGCATGCGGTGTCGCATCCACGCAGACGAGCCGCTGATTGTCCTCCTTGTTGTCCCAGTGCGCGAGGAACACGGCCACGAGACGGAGTGCATCGAGCTCTGCGATCGGTGCTTTCACGTCCTTCAGCTCCCACCACGCCCACCCCTTTCGTTCGTAGTCCTCGATCGGGATGCCTTCGAACTTCCGCTCGACGGCGACCCATGCGAAGTCGGCGTAGTCCTGCTCGTCCTCATCCACATAACGCTCGTGTATGCCGAGCAGATCGAGGGTGCGCATCACCAGGAATGGATTCGATGGACAGCCATAGCATCTGAGGCTCGGAACCATGTAGACGCGGTCGGCGGCGTATCCGAGCGCTGAGAGCAGGCGCGTGGCGGCGACTTCGGCGTGGATCTCGGCCTCGCGCCCGTACTTCACCATGACGACTTCACCGTCGGGCAGCGCACAGTCGAACTTCGACGATGTGCCGTTCGGTGATCGCGGAACGAACTGGCAGGTGACGCGTGCGCTGCTTAACGTGCCCCCCGGATCTGGAGGAGGAGCTGTCAGCGACTCGACGTGAAGGTCGCCAAGGCGGGTCCGCGCATGCTCCAGGGCCATGTCGCGCAACGTGAGGGCCGACGGCCTTGGCGTCTCGCGCTCATGCCCGCTTGCCGCGAAGACGTAGATCGCCATTGCCGCGATCGCGCCTGCGCATACCGTGACCCGTTTGCGATCCACCCTCATTTGAGAGGCGTCTGGGTCGCGTTACATCGGGCCATGATGTGATGCTCCCCGGTCCACGTGGGCGAGCTCCAGCGCGACACCACCGGGCACGGGCACGGGCCTCAGTGCATAGCTCGATCGTCCGTGCCGGCCGACGACGGTCCAGCCCGTGGCTGTGCCGAGCGCCGCTCCGAAGATCACGTCACTGAGGAAATGTCGATTGTCGTGAAGCCGCGATGTCGCCACGTACGTCGCGACCAGCAGCGTCGGCATTGCCATCCGGTATCCGAAGTGCCGCTCGATCACCGATGCGGCTGCGAATGCCGTCGTTGCGTGCCCGGACGGAAACGAGCAGCATTCGCCCGTTGGCCGGTCGCGCCGAACCGCGTACTTCGTTCCTTGCACGAACGCCTGCGACACGAGTTGCGCACGCAGCAAATCGAACCCCATGTGCGACCACTTGTTCGTCCTGGATCCGTCTGGGTTCGCTGGGACCACGTACCGGCCGACGGTGTAGAGGCCGACCGAAACCGCCGCCTGCGTATACGCCGCGCCCAGGTATTTCCCGGGCGCCCAGAAGCGTCCCATGGCGTTCGATCCGACCAGGCGTGCGTTTACGTTGTCGTCAGCTGGATGCGCCAGAGCGGCCATGCCCGCGCCGACGCCGAGGATCACCCATGTGGATTTGCGCCGTGGAAACGCCTTGAAGTCGTCCCATGTCGAGTGGGCGAGCGCAGCAAACCCCGTGTGAGTAGGGGTCGCGTGCACGTCACCTGGTGTCTGCGACTGGTCTGCCGGCGGCGGCGACACTGCTTGAGATGACACGCCGTTGTTGGAGGCCCCTGGAGTTGATTCCTGCGCGCGTCCCGCCGCCGGGATTCCAAGGATCAGCGCGAGCACCGCGAAAACCTGAAGCTGTTTCGTCCTCATTGAGCACCTGCTCGTCTCGTTTGCGATCGGTCGCTCCTACTTGTACGACGGGAACGCAGGGGCAATCCGCGTTCCACACACGGCGCGATCAACAAACCGCGGACCTGAAGCTGGACCGTATGACGACAAGGACGAGTCGGCTGGCAGGCGCGCCGTCAGCGTCGCGCCTAGAGGGCTGGGGGAGAGAGCGCGTCTGTCTTACGCGGTCACGTCGAGGCAGACCGTGTTCAGACGGTAGAAGAGCGTTTCAATGAAGCCGCCGGTCTGGACCAGCGGCAGCAGAGGCCCGGAAGTCGTGCTGATCACCTGCGTTCGAGCCACTGCGTGCTCCAACCAGTCGAGCAGGTGAAGTTGATCGTCGTGCGACAACGCGCCCACTTCGTGAAGCACCACGGTCCCGCCGCGCGCAACCGGCGGTAACAGGAGGCGTTCGCCCGGGCTCCAGCTTGCGATCGGTTCATCGCGATCCCGAAGGAGCATGCCCACAACGTTGCGGGTCATCCCGCCTACGCCTACGAGAAGGACATTTACGCGCGGCATCCCCATGCGACGGAGATCATCGTGTGCCGCTCGCGCCAGGCGCCAGTCGTCAGGTAGCTGAGAAAAACGGTCGCGCGAGCCGGGTTCGCGCGAAGCTCCGGCAAAGAGCTTCGACTGGTGCTCCATGAATGCCTCCTGCGGACCGGAGGGGGTCCTACGGATGGCGGGAATCTACTATCTACGTGAGCCGTGTCCTATCGGGAAGAGACCGGATACCTCTAGGGAAGATCCCTAGGCGTTGTGCAACCATCCCTGCAGGACGGCGTACTTCACGATGTCGATGCGACCGTTCAAATCGAGCTTTCGCATCGCGTTGGCCTTATGTGCCTCTACGGTCTTGACGCTGAGCGTCAATCGACCCGCGATTTCCTTGTTGCTGTACCCGGAGGCAATCAGCCGCAGGACCTGCGCCTCCCTCTCACTGAGCGTCGCAATGGCCTTGTTCTGCCGCTTGCTCTCTCTGGCGAGGAAGCCGGCGGTGATTCGCGCCGCGAGGGCGGAATCCAGGTACTGGCGGCCGGCTCCCGCGGCCCGAATCGCCTGCAGCAGTTCGGTGGGTGCGCTCTGCTTCAGCACGTAGCCCGACACGCCCGCTCGCAGCAGTTCCTGCAGGTAGGCATCGTCGCTGTGTCGCGTCAGGGTCACGATGGCCGCGTCCGGCTGCAGCTGTTTCAACGCCCGCGTCGCGACGAGTCCGTTCATGCCGGGCATCGAGATATCCATGACGATGACGTCGGGCTTGAACTCGAGTGCGCACTTCAACGCACTGTCGCCGTCGCTGGCTTCGGACACGACTTTCATGTCGGGCTGACCGTCGATCAACAGCTTGAGTCCATGGCGAACGGTCACGTGATCATCCGCCAGAAGGACGCGAAGCCGGGCACCTTTTTCAGACATGGGCCACCGTGTTACCGCTAGGCGTGGCGGCATCGATTCGCACCAGGACGGTAGTTCCTTTGCCGACTGCCGATTCGATTTGAATGGTGGCCCCGACCAGGGCGGCACGCTCCTGCATTCCCAGCAGGCCGAAACCCTGCGGCGCCGTGCTCTCATCCAGGGGATCGAATCCCACACCATCGTCCTCGACGATGAGCAGGACGTGATCGGATCGCCGCTCGAGGATCACGTCCACATTCTCGGCGCGCGAATGTTTGGCGACGTTGGTGAGCGCTTCCTGCGCGATGCGATACAGTGTCGTTTCCGCGTCTGAGCCCAGGCGATCGTCCAGCAGCCCGAAGGTGTGCAGCTCGGCGGAAATGCTCACGCGTTTCGACCAGTCCTGAACGTAGTTGGCCAGCGCTGCGCGCAAGCCGAGATCGTCGAGCGCAGTAGGCCGGAGCTCCCAGACGAGATGATCGACGTCCCGGTCCAGCTGCTGTGCGACCGACTCCAGCGCGTCGACCTGCAGGGACAATTCGGGCTGATCGGCGCACGCGTCCTTGAGGAGCTGGATCCTCCTTCCGAGTGCCGTCAACTGTTCGCCGAACTGGTCGTGCATCTCGCGTGCGATTCGCCGGCGTTCGTCTTCCTGCGCAAAGACCAGGCGCGCAAGCAATTCCGTGCGGGCTCGTTCGGCGCGCTCACGTTCGGACATCTCCTCTCGCAGCGAGGCGTTGGCGCGTGCGAGTTCAGCGGTCCGCTCTCGGACGCGCGCTTCGAGCTCCTCGTGCGCACGGCGAAGGGCCTCTTCGGCGTGTTTCCGTTCGGTGAGATCGAAGTGGGTCCCCACGATGCGGACCACTGGTCCACCAGGCTCCGGGCGCACGGGAAGGCCGCGTGAGAGCACGTGAATGTAATGACCACTCTTGTGACGGAGGCGGAATTCCCCCTCGTACGTCGGATTGCCACGGATCACGCCTTCGTGGACCTGGCGGGCGCGGGGCATGTCGTCGGGATGCAGCAGACGCTCCCAGGCGCTGACGTGCGGCTCGATCTCGTCTTCGGAGTAGCCGAGCATCTGCTTCCATCTTGCGGAGTACACGACGGCGCCCGTTTCCAGGTTCCAGTCCCACACCCCCTCCTGGGCCCCGGCGAAGGCCAGCGTGAGCCGTTCCTCGCTCTCACGCAGCGCCGCTTCCGCGCGCTTCCGTTCGGTAAGGTCAAAGTGGGTGCCGACAATTCGCACGAGCGGGCCGCCGGGCTCGTGCGGGACCGGACAACCTCGCGAGAGCACGTCCACGTAATGGCCATCCCTGTGCCGGAGGCGGAACTCCCCCTCGTAGGTGCGCGCTCCGCGCATCACGCTCTCGTTCAGCCGGTGGGCGAGCGGCTTGTCGTCGGGATGCAGCAGACGCTCCCAGGCGCTGAGGTGTGGTTCGATCTCGTCGTCGGCGTAGCCAAGCATCTCCTTCCATCGAGTGGAGTACACGACGGCGCCGGTTTCGAGGTTCCAGTCCCACACCCCCTCCTGCGCGCCCGCGAAGGCCAGCGTGAGCCGTTCCTCGCTCTCACGCAGCGACGCCTCGGTCCGTTTGCGATCGGTGTTGTCGCGGATGTGGACCTGGATCGCGCGGCGGTCCGGGTCCTCGAGCTGCGCGCCCGTGACTGCCACCTCGGTCGTCGCCCCGTCGAGCCGCAGGATCTTCATGTCGGTCGGCTGGACGCTCTCACCAGACATCAGCTTGCTAATTCGTTCGTGGATGAGTGCGTGACTGTCCGGGTGGAACAGATCGAACGACGACCTGCCCAGGACTTGCTCGGCGGTCGATGCGCCAAATAGCCGCACTGCCGCCGGGTTCACGAACACAATGCGGGTGCCCTCGCTGACGAAAATGCCGTCAGGCGAGAGCTCCACCAGGCGGCGATAACGCTCATTGGTCTCGTGCACCGCGGGCTCCAAGGGTCGGAAAACAGCCTGGGCGGAGTCTAGTCCCGGCGAGGGCCAATGCCAAGCCTCGCGGCTCCTGGCTGCTTTTCGGGGTGGGTGGACACAGCGGTTGCCAGTAACCTCTGGTCTTCGACTCGATAGCGAACGGATACCGTCGCCCCGATCGCCATGTTCCCCTCCCGGTGCGTCGAGGGGCTGACGACGAACCGCATCGCGCCCGCTCCCTTGCCCGAGGGCGCGATCACCAGAACGGAGGCGCTCACCGACGTTACCACGCCTCGTATCGCGTGGGTTGGCATGAGACCCGGCCTTTCCGTGACCGTAGTCTGGCTTGGCTCATTGGAGCCAGGCGTCGCGGAGACCCCCACAGTCAGCACTGACAGTATTCCTATAGCGGCTATTGCCCTGACAGGTTGACGCATGGTTCCGTCTCCTCGATCGCCTGGCGCAACGCTCCTACTTACCCGTGATGGTTCGTCCGTCAGTTCCCGATGCCCAGATGCTCGTGAGCCGATACTTCGTTTCGTCCCGCCTGAACGTCAACGTGGGCTTGTCCCCGTTGGGATCCTGTCCGCGGGCGGGGACGGTCATGGCGAACATGGCCGCTTTGGTGCCCCGCTCGCCGAGGATCTCTATCACCCCGTCCCCATTGTTCGTCACGCGGTAATCACCAGCGGGCAGCGTTTGACCACGCACCTGAAACGGAAACGGCACCTTGACCTCGACGATCGATGCTCGCCCGGTGCCACTCAGCAATACGAGGAAGGCAGCGGCCAGCAGCGCCGTCCTTCTCTTGATCAACAACATACCGTTCTCCCTTCGTCATGACGCTGTCGGTGACAGCGCATCATCTACTGCTATTTGACGCAGGCGTACCTGAACAGAACGTGAAGTCGAGATTAATTGCGGTTAAAGAGTAGAAGCCGCGGGAAGCCAGATGGCGAACGTCGATCCGTCTCCCGGACCGCTCCGCACCTGGATTCGGCCTTCGTGGCGATCGACAATCCACTTCACCAGACTCAAGCCAAGCCCCGAGCCTTCGACTGCAGACGAGCGCGCCGGATCGACACGATAGAACCGCTCGAAGATATGCTGAACGACATCTGGAGACATGCCGACGCCCGTATCGCACACCTCCACTCTGGCGTGGTCGCCGTCGCGCGACACACGTACACTGACGCGGCCGCCCGGGGGCGTGTATTTGATCGCGTTGTCGAGCAGGTTCAGCAGGCACCGTTCGAGCCAACCGTGGTCTCCTGTGACCGTCACCCGCTGGTCGGCGACGCACTTCATCTGGAGAGCCTTCACGTGCGCCACTGGCTCGAGCTGCTCGGTGACCTCCGCAGCGAGGGCTGACAGGTCGACCGACTCGTGTGCCAGCGGAATCTGTCCGGACTCAGCGCGTGCGAGCGTCAGGAGCTGGTTGATCAAACGGGTGAGTTTGTCGATTTCTTCAATCTGGCTGGTCGCGCTTGTCCGTCGCTCGCTGTCGGTCTGCGACCGCAGCAGGGCCAGCTCGATCTCACCCCGAAGCGCGGTCAGCGGCGTGCGCAACTCGTGGGCAAGCGCCGAGCTGAACTGCCTCATCTCACCGACGGCGCTTTCGAGCCTGGCAAGGGTTTCATTGAAGGCCGTCGCCACGGCGTCGAGCTGATCGCCGGCTCCCCGGGTTGAAAGACGCCGGTCCAATGTTCCGATGCTCACGCGGCGCGCTTCCTCAGCCAGTGCGGTCAGCGGGGCCACGGCGGTGCGGGACATCCACCAGCCCGCGAGGACGACAACGAGCAAGCTCGGGAGTGCACACCACAGCATCAGGTGAACGTAGAGACTCAGCGCATCGTCGATGGGATGCAGAGAGGTCCCTACCTGGAGCAAGTATCGTCGGCCCGAGGAGGGTGAGATCGGGCTGTTCGAGATTCGCAGGCGGCCGTACGCGGTCTGAATGTCGTACGTTCTGGGATCGTGGAGGAATCCACGCACTTCGTCCGGAGTGAAGTGGAGGCCGAGAGGCTCAAAACCCTGGGACTCGACCAGCAGGCTGCCGTCTGCGCCGTCGTAGATCTGGTAGTAGCGGGTGGCATCATGAACAAACGCCACCTGATCGGCGTCCTTCTCGTCGAATGCAATCAACGGCAGGCCGCGTTCGAACCGCAGGTAACCGTGGAGGCCGTTGGTGAGCTCGATCAGATCCGCCGTGGCATCTCGATCGAGTTGCCGGGCCAGCAGACGGTACGACACGAAACTGAGTACGGTGAGAAGCACCGCAAACGTCACCGTGCTGAACAGAATCAGCCGTGTCTGGAAGCGCAGTGTCATGGTGTGCCGGCGGTGAGCATGTAGCCCACGCCGCGCACGGTGTGAATCAGAGAAAGGGCGAAGCCGCGGTCGATCTTGTTTCGAAGAGAGTTGATGTGCACTTCCACGACGTTGCTGATGCTGTCGAAGTGGATGTCCCAGACGTGCTCGATGATCAGGGCTCGCGTGACGGGCCTGTCACTGTGGCGCATCAGAAACTCCAGCAGCGAGTATTCCTTGGGCTTGAGGTCGATGGACCGTCCGGTGCGTCGAACCGATC
>Ga0208185_1000058_pt1 | contig 68672 bp, 49 predicted proteins | sample EasRivMeERMLT700_FD_187532 | JGI IMG/M metagenome (GOLD analysis project Ga0208185, IMG submission 187532) | Soil microbial communities from meander-bound floodplain in the East River, Colorado, USA - East River MetaG ERMLT700 (SPAdes) (version 2) | ecosystem: Environmental > Terrestrial > Soil... | reverse complement strand
CGCGTCTATCACCTCGGCATCACGGGTCTCTTCGCACAGTACTCGCTGGCGCCGGTCTCGCGGCTATTGCTGACCGCCGGGGGACGCTACGACCGGTTGGACCTCGATAACGCGCGGAACGGCGGCGCGAAGATCGAAGACACGTTCGACGCGTTCAGCCCGAAAGCCAGCGCCACGGTCCGCCTCCTCGGCGCCGACGGGGCAAACGCGTCGACGTTGAGTGCCTACGGGGCGTACTCGCAGGCCTTCCTCCCGCCGCGCCGTCCGAGCTCACTCGTACCAGCCGACGTGCCGCTCAATCTGAAGCCCGAGAACATCGACAACATCGAAGGTGGGCTCAAGGGAAGCCTGGCGAACGGACGCGTGTCGCTCGAGGCCACCTACTTCCGGATGCGCGAGGACGGCGTCGTGCTGAGCACGCGCCAGGGACCGTTCTTCCTGCCCACCAACGCCGGCAAAGTGCGCTACAAGGGCGTCGAGACCGGCGTGACGCTCCAGCCCGCACCTCAGGTCTCGCTCTACGCGAACGCGTCTTTCTATCGCAATCGCTTCGGCGAGTTCGTCATCGAATCCGAGGACGGCGATGACGTCCTGACGGGCAACCGCCTGCCGATCTCACCGGATCACGTCTACAACGGTGGCGTGTCGATCCGTCCGATCCCGGCGTTCGACGTGACGCTGAACATCAAGCACGTCGGCACCGTGGAGACGGATAACAGCAACACATTCGAGCTGCCGTCGTACTCTCTCCTCGATGCGGCGGCGACGTGGCGGCGCGGTCCGCTTCGTTTCACGCTATCCGCGCACAATCTGACCAACAAGGAGTACTACTGGACGGGTGGCGAGACCGCCGATCCAGGCCGGCCGAGGCAGATTCTGCTCACGACATCGGTCGTGTTCAAGTAGCGACGCGCCACCGCTATCGCGGGCGCTTTCTGGCAGGAGCAGGTACGGCGGGGTTCGGCCGACGCCGTACCCGCGACTCTCGCTCCCCCGTATCACTCGCCCACGACAGGGCAGCGTAAGCAACGTTTCCTCCGCGCTCGCGCCGAGCCTTTCTCGCGAGATCTTCTGGCCTATCTCCGGAGTCGTGCTTATTCATTTCGGCGCGCCAGCGATTCGCCGCGCGATTCGCATCGGTCAGAGTCGCGAAGAGGTCGGCCTTGACCGTCCCCGCCGCGCGTAGCAGGCGAAGCTGATAACGCGTCTCGTCATACGGGGCGACGACGCATCGCACGCCCTCGGAGGTGGCCCAGATAACGGTCTGTCGCCGAGAGGGGCGCCAGGGCGTCAGACTCTCTTCAGGTACAGGCTGTCCGTCAGACTGTCGCTCTCGATCGGTGCGACCTTTCATACATGTTGAGAATATACCGATGTTCTTTCTGCTCGTGTAAAGACCTTACGTCCGCGGAAAACGCGAGCACAGACTCATCCGATCAATTGCTCGCGATTTGATAACACCTGCACGCTCTCGACGCGGTATCCGGATTGCGACCCGCGCCTGCTTTCAAAAGGAGGCGTGATGACGACAAGACGTATTTGGCTGAGCCGGACATGTTGTGCCGCCGCACTCGCTGCAGCTGCACTCAGCTTCCGTGGCGGGGCGCACGCGCAAGGTGCAGTCCCTCAGATCCTCGATCCGTCGCTGCGCGTGAGAACCGTTGTCTCGGGGCTGGCACTGCCAATCAGTCTTGCGTTTATCGAACGAAACGACATGCTCGTACTCGAGAAAGATACGGGCCGAGTCCAGCGAGTGGTGAACGGTATCGTCACGCGTACGGTGCTCGATTTAGGTGTGAATCGAAATTCCGAGCGTGGCCTTCTGGGCATCGCGCTGCACCCAGACTTTCCCTACGATCCCGGCGTGTATTTGTACTGGACTTGCCGCAGCACCGCACCGCCTGCCAATCCGTTCTTTCCCGATGAGCGCACCTGTCTTGACGCGAACATGTTTGCAGCGGACAGCGGCGACGTTCTGGAGGTACCGCTGCTCGGGAACCGCGTCGACCGTTTCATCTGGGATGGCGAAGCCCTGCGTTTCGATCGCAACTTGATCACGCTGAGGGCGTTTCAGAACGACGGCGCCCCGACTCCTGTCGGACAGGGAGATGAAACCCAGCCCGCGCGCGCGAATCACAACGGCGGCGTCATTCGGTTCGGACCGGACCGAAAGCTGTACATCGTGATTGGTGACAACGGCCGCCGCGGACAGTTGCAGAACCTCAAAGATGGGCCGGGCGGGCCGACCCGCGAGGACGATCAGTTTGGCGGTCCCGAACCGGACGATGCACACCTGACCGGAGTCATCCTCCGCCTCAATGCTGATGGCAGCACGCCAGGAAGCAATCCGTTCTTTCGCGCAGGCGCCAGGATTGGCGGCGAGGTAGGAGCCAACATTCAGAAGATCTATGCCTACGGATTGCGTAACGGCTTCGGAATGGCCTTCGACCCACGCTCGGGCGACCTCTGGGAACAGGAAAACGGCGACGATTCGTTCAGCGAGTTGAACCGCGTCGAACCCGGTTTCAATTCAGGGTGGATCCAAATCATGGGTCCTCCGAGCCGCATCGCACAGTTCAAGGAAATTGAAACCACTGTGACGCCGACGCCACCCGATCCATTTGCGGCCACGTACTTCGGGCTGCAGCAGCTCAGATGGTCACCGACGAACATCGCCGACACACCGCAGGCGGCGCAGGCGCGCCTGTTCATGCTTCCGGGAGCCCACTACAGCGCGCCGGAGTTCTCATGGAAGTTCGAAGTAGCGCCTGGCGCGATCGGTTTTGTGGCGGGTCGCGGCCTCGGACCTCAGTTCGACGGGGACCTCTTCGTCGCGGCCGCCCGTCCCTTCCTCGAGGGTGGACACCTGTTTCATTTCAACCTGACCGGCAACCGCCGCGCGATCGGGACCGACGATCCTCGCCTCGAGGACCGCGTGGCGGACAACCTTCACAAGTGGGAGATCACCGAGAGCGAGAGCCTTCTGATCGGCAGGAATTTCGGCGTCGGCACCGACATACAAACGGGGCCCAACGGCAACCTCTTCGTCGTCTCATTGAGCAACGGAGCGGTGTACGAAATCTACCGGCGCTGACGCTGCATCCCGCCACACTCGTCCGGCGACCTCCGCCGGACGGGCTCCTACGAACGAATTCCTCGCTGCTCCGATGGCCAGGCGTCGTCCTGAATGAGCTGTTCGTACGGACCGTTGATGTCTTCATCTTCGCGATGCTCGGAGAGAAACAACTCCCATCCGTCACCGATACCGCACTCACGGACCTCGTAACGCACGAAGCCACCGCGGCGCTCTACGTAACATGTCATTCAAACACCCTCCTCGTCCCGCGAACTGAAACCGCGTCCCAGGTTGGTGAACCTGTCGCGTGCACCGATGGAATCGCAAACGGGCTGCCGCAGCGAAGGGGGTGTGTTGGTATAGCCAAGTCGCTCGGTTTCAGTGGCTTACGACCAGCGGTGCAGATCTGTGCGTGCGGCACATCTCGCAGGGCAAAGATGTTGTTCTGGTCGCGGGCGGGCATCGACGTGTGCGTGTCGCACGAGATCCGCTTTCCACCTCTCAACACGCACATCGATCTGACGCCGAGTCACAGAGAAAGAATTTGTAAACAAGACGCGACACTGGAGCGCAGGAAACGCCCGCAGAGCTGGTTACGCCCTGCGAAAGCGATCGAAGCCACTCGTAATCGACCGGTCTTGACGCCTGGCGTTTTCCGGCCGAATGCGCCATGAATCGACGAGCGCGCGAGGCAGCAACTTTGCCGTGACACTCCAAAGAAAGCACAAGGAGGAAACATGGCTGCTCTTCGGATTTCTATCGCAACGGTCTTATTGGCACTCTCACTCGGCTGCGGATCGTCCTATTCCCCATCAACCCCATCACCAACACCCGCACCCACACCGACACCGACACCGACGCCGGCGCCGGCGCCAACACCATCGCCAACGCCGTCACCAACACCAACACCATCACCAACGCCGTCGCCAACGGTGGGAGTGGCCGCATCAATCGTAAGGGGCGCGCTCACAATGACCACAACGGCCTACGCTCCAAACCCCGTCACGGTCGCTGTAGGCGGTACGGTGACGTGGACGAACAACGACACCACCACACACACGTCGACGGGAGACGGCGGCACGTGGGACTCCGGCAACATCGCGCCAGGCGCAACGTTCACCAGGACGTTCTCATCCGCGGGGAGTTTCCGGTATCACTGCACGATTCATCCGGGCATGGTCGGTACGGTTAACGTTCAGTAAGGAACGCGGTCAGGCGGGTCTAAAGACCGCCTCTACGTCCTCTCCAATGGAGTCTCCATAGAGGCGAAACCGAACGACGCGAGCGTGCGATGCCCTCTGTACGCAGCCGCACACTCGCGTTGCCTCGGGCCCACTTGAGCGCACGATCGCTCGCGTCATCAAAGGAAACAGACGGTTATCGACCACTCTTCGAGTCGGTCATTGAACGTTCACCCGAGACAGTGAGGCACCGAGAAATGAAGAGCTCGTGCGATGCAATTGAAGAGGCGCGGTGTAAGGATCAAACGCGTCGTGCTATTTTGCAGTGGAGGAGACCCTGAGATGTTCCGCAAGCTCTTCGCTGCAATCGTTCTGATCTGTCCGGTGCTCGCCTTCGGACAAACCGCAATGCCCACCGATTATCAGGGCGTGCTGATAGCGCTCGGGAAACAGGGAGACTTCAAGGACAACGTCCTCCGCGTCAACATTCCCCGCAACGACCTCAAGGTGTCGATCGGTGGCATCGCCACGCCGACGCCGTTCGGATTCGGCGGATGGCTGGCGTTGACGAAAGGCAACGGGATGGACGTGATGATGGGCGATCTCGTCCTGACGGAAGACGAGGTCAACCCCGTGATGTCGGCGCTGCTGACAAACGGCCTCGACGTCACCGCGCTTCACAATCACTTCTTCTACGACACGCCGCGCATCTACTACATGCACGTCCATGGACACGGCTCGCCGTCCGAGCTCGCGGCGAAGGTGAAGCCCGCACTTGCTCTCATCGGCGCGCATCCGCCCGCATCGACGGCGGCAGCGGGACGCGCCATCGACGGCAACCTCGATGGCGCAGCGCTCGCGAAGATCGTCGGCTACGACGGCGAGCAGAACGGCGCCGTGTTCAAGATCACGATCGGCCGCCCGGACATTCCGCTGAACGAGATGGGCGCGTCGATCAACGCGCGCATGGGGCTCAACACCTGGGCGGCGTTCTACGGCAACGACGCCGAGGCGGTCGTCGCGGGAGACGTGGCGATGCTGGACAGCGAGGTCACGCCGGTCCTGAAGTCGCTGCGCTCGAACGGGCTCGACGTGGTCGCGATCCACCACCACATGACCGGCACACAGCCCACGGTGATTTTCCTGCACTACTGGGGGAGGGGATCGGCCCAGAAACTAGCCGCGGCGTTCCGTGCTGCCGTCGATCAGACCGGAGCACGTCCCAAACAGACAGCCACGCGCTAGACGCAAGGCGGACCCCAGCCAGGCGACCCAAAGGTCCACCTTTACGAGCGCCCCCTGGCCGGCCACCTTATAATTGGGGATCATTGAGGCTGAGGTGTTGATCCCCAGACGCGCGGCGCGACTGCTGTCGTCTTGTCTGCTCATGATCCTCATGAGCGGCCCGCTTCTGATTGCCCAAACGAATACCGCCGAAGTCGAGGGCGTCGTCAGGGACTCGCAGGGCGGTGTGCTCCCTGGCGCGACAGTCGTCGCCCTTCACGTGATGACCGGCCTGCGAATCGAGCGCGTCTCCGACGACGCAGGACGGTTTTTTTTCGCGGGGCTGCCGGTCGGCAGCTACACGATTACGGTCAGCCTCGAGGGCTTCAAGCAGGTCACGCAGGCGGGGTTACTTCTCCAGATCGGTCAGCGCGTGAATCTGCCCGTGACGCTCCCGCTTGGTGGACAGGAGGAGACCATCACCGTCACAAGCGACACTCCGCTGCTTCAGACCGCCAATGCGGAAGTCGGCGATGTCATCGACAATCGGCAGGTAGTGGAGCTGCCGCTCAACGGCCGACAGTTTCTTCAGCTCGCCCTGCTCAGCGACGGCGTCGTCATTCCGCCAGGTGGGACGCGCGGAGCAGCCCTCGAGCAAGCCGGCGGCCTGCCCGCCGTCGACGGACAGCGAAGCGGCCACAACATCTACCTCCTCGATGGCGTCAAGGTGACCGACGAGTATTTCAACAACCTTGTCGTGAGCCCATCAATCGAGGCGATTCAGGAGTTCAAGATTCAAAAGACGATGTATCCCGCCGAATTCGGCGGCAAGGCATCCGCGCTGATCAATGTCGTCACCAAGTCGGGGACCAACGCGTACCATGGCGGCGCGTTCGAATTCCTGCGCAACGACCGCTTCGACGCGAGGAACTACTTCGACGATCCGGCCAGGCCGGCACCGCCGCTGCGCCAGAACCAGTTCGGGCTGAACACCGGCGGCCCGCTCAGCCGCGACAGGACGTTTTTCTTCGCCAGCTATGAGGGCCAGCGGTTCCGCAAGTCGGTGACGCAAACCTTCTCTGTGCCGTCGGTCGGCGCGCGACAAGGAGATTTCTCAGGCGCTGCGCCGATCTGCGATCCTGCGACGCGCACGGCAGCCGGGGCTTGTGCGCCGTTTCTTGGAAACAGGATTCCAGCAAACCGGTTGGATCCGATCGCGGTGGCTCTGTTGGCCAGGGTGCCGCAGCCGACGGTCAGCACTTCCGTTCAGAATCTGCTCGCCGTTGAACCCGAGATCAACCGGATGGATCAGTTCACCGGCCGCGTGGACCATCGCATCTCGGCGAACGACACGCTGTATGGGCGATTCACGGCATACTCCGTCAACGACACGCAGCCGTTCGGCACGAGCGCGCTCAATGAATCGCTCGTCCCGGGATTTGGACGCGTCGTGACGACGCGCACGGAGAATCTCGCCCTCAGTTACACCCACACGTTCGGTACCTCGATCCTGCACGAGACCCGATTCGGGTATCTCAATGTCAGCGGCGGGCAGGCTAGCCAGAATCAAGGAGTCGACTTCGCATCACCGGTGGGGTTACTGGGCACAACCCGGGATCCGCGCGATATGGGGTACCCGCAAGTCTCGTTCGGAGGGTTGTACAGCGCGATCGGCGACCCGACGACGTTCGTCTCGCGCCGCGACCGCAGCTTCGAGCTTTATGACAACGTGCTCGTGGAACGCGGCGCCCATCATTTCAAGCTCGGGGCGTACCTCTTCCGTCTGAACTTCAACCCTGTGAATCCCCAGGCAGCTCGCGGCGCATTCACCTACAACGGTCAATGGACGGGGAACGCATTGGGCGATTTCCTCCTCGGGTACCCGAGCGCCGCGCAGGTTGGCATCGGACGCGCCGACGAGAACGGTCGAACGACCTGGCTGCATCTGTACGCACAGGACGACTGGCGGGCTTCTTCCAATCTGACGTTCAACTACGGCCTCCGCTACGAAATCAACGGCCAGATGAACGACACGGCAAATCGCCTCTCGGCGATCGACTTGTCAGCTCCGGGCGGCCGATTCGTCATCGCGAGCGATGACCGGGGGCAGATCTCTACGACCGCGCAGCCATTGCTGCCTCAGATCCCGATTCCGTACGTGACGTCGAAGGAGGCGGGTTGGACCGCCGGGCTGTTGCGGCCGAGTTATCTTCGGTTCGCGCCACGCGCGGGTCTCGCCTGGGTTCTGCCCGGCCAGCGTGAAACGGTTATCACCGCAGGCTTCGGGGTCTTTCTGAATCAGTGGGCCTACAGCGTCCAGCAGGCGCTGGCACAAACGCTCCCGTTCTTTTTCTCCAAGACGGTCAATGCTGCGGCCGACGCGATCCAGCCCACGTATCAGACGCGAGACGTCCTGCTGGCGCCCGCCACCGGCACCGTCGGCGGCAACACGATGAACCACGACTACCGGACGGAATACGCGAAGAACTGGATCGTGGGCATCCAGCGGCAGGTGGCTTCGACGACGATGGTGGAGCTGTCCTACCTGCGATCCAGCATCGTGGGCGCAGACAGTTCGACGGTCCTCAACGTGCCGGATCCCGGGCCAGGCCCGATTGCGCCGCGCAGGCCGATTCCCGCGTTGAGCAACATCACAGCGATTCGCTGGGACGGGTATTCCGTCTACAACGGATTGACGCTCAAAGCGACTCAACGCCTCTCGCGCGGTCTGTCCTTCTCGGGCAACTACACCCTGTCGAAGTCGATCGACGACGCGTCCGATCCAGGCGCGACCACGTACGAGACCAACCTTCCACAGGATGTCCGTAACATGGCCGCCGAGCGGGCGCTCTCCAGCTTCGATCACCGGCATCGGTTTGCCGGCAATTTCACGTATGCGCTTCCAAGCTGGGGCGGCCAGAACGGTGTGATGGGACGGCTCGGCGCCGACTGGCAGGTCAGTGGCATCGTCACGCTTCAGTCAGGCGCGCCATTCACCGTGAACCTGGGAACGGATCGCGCAAACATCGGCTCTGGGCCGGCACAACGGCCCGACGTGTCGTGCGATCCGAATGCCGGCGAAGCGCGGACGCCGGAGCAATGGTTCAACACGAGCTGCTTTTCCTTGCCCGCCCCCTTCACGTTCGGCAACTCGAAGCGAAACTCGGTCCTGGCCCCTGGTTATGCGAACGTCGATATGACGCTGCAAAAAACCGCCGCGCTGTCGAACGGCGTCCGCTTTCAGTTCAGGTGGGACGTCTTCAACGTCTTCAACCGCGCCAATTTCGACGTGCCGAACCGCACGGCGTTCACGCCGAACTTCGGCCGCATTTTCAGCGCCCAGCCGGCGCGTCAGATGCAGCTCGGAATCAAGCTGCTCTTTTAGCGCGGCAGCCTCGACCAGTCCTCGATTTTTATCCTCCCAACCAACTCGGTTCCGCCCTTCCCGTCCGGGCGCAGGATGACCGCTTCCCCCTCCGCGACTGCGCCCCATGCGGGAAACGCACGCGCGAGATTCGGCATGTGGGTAACGATGATCGTGTTCGTACGCGCCGAAGGAGGGTGAGAGACCTTCTCCCGGAGCCAGGCGGCCTGTTGCTCCGCGATGCCCTGCATGCTCTGTCCGCCATCACCCAGCTCTTCGTAGGGCCGCGGATTCGCCAGTAACGCAAAGCGTACTGTCTCCAAAGCCCGGTACGTGGGACTGGTGAGCACCTCACCGATGGGGATTTCCAGGTCTCGAAGGGCTCCACCCATCGCAATGGCGTCTGCGCGACCTTTGGCATCGAGCTGCCGCTCGAGCTTCACATTGTCGGGATTTGCCGTTTGTTTGTCCGGCGGCATCATCGGTGAGCTCGCATGCCGCATGACGATGACATTCCCACCTTGTCGCAGCGCGTTGACCAACGCCTGGGAGGAGAGCGTCTGCCCCTGCGCGTGATCGTGTACGAGCAACATGCCGAATGTCGCGACGGCCATCAGAGCGGTCATCAGATCTGTTTGGAGTCTCATTGAAACCTCTGTTCGAAACATAATCCAGGCGGCGTTCCGGCACAATCATGTGAACTGGACGCTGCGCGCGGATGACCAAGCCACGACAATCAACCGTACTCCGATTCGTCATTTTCATCGGCGTCGTGAACCTCTTCGCCGATCTCACGTACGAGGGTGGTCGGAGCATCACGGGACCATTCCTCGCGGAACTGGGCGCGACGGCCGCGCTCATAAGCATCGTTTCCGGCGCCGCCGAATTCTTCGGCTACGCGTTGCGCGCGGTCTCGGGCTATGTCGCGGACAGAACGGGACGCTACTGGACGCTCACGTATCTCGGTTATGCGATCAACATGTTTGCCGTCCCGGCGCTGGCGCTGGCGGGAAACTGGCCGATGGCCGCATGCCTGATCGCGGCGGAGCGAACCGGACGCGCCATCCGGCGGCCGATCGTGCAGGGCATGCTTTCACATGCAAAGGACGAAGTCGGCGCCGGACGTGCATTCGGAATCAACGAGTCACTCGACGCGCTTGGCGCCACGGTCGGGCCGATCGTCGTTGCTCTCGTTATCGCCTGGGGTGGCGGCTACAGGCTCGGCTTCGTGGTGCTGCTCGTTCCCGCCGTTCTCTGTCTGGGACTGCTTGGCGTCGCGCGGCGACGGTATCCGAATCCCCGGGCGTTCGAGACCGAAACTCTCGGACAGACCAACGCGTTGCCGCGAAGCTACTGGTTGTATCTGTGCGGCGGCGCGCTGATCGGATTTGGATTTGTCGATTTCTCGCTCATCGCGTTCCATTTTCAAGAGACGGGAACGGTGCAGGGCGCCTTAATCCCCCTGTCGTACGCGGTCGCCATGGGCACAGGCGCCGCCGGCAACTTTCTGCTGGGACACCTGTATGACCGTGTCGGCTTGCCGATCCTGATTGCCGTGTTTCTGATTGGCGCGCTATTCACGCCACTCGTGTTTTTCGGATCGCCAGCCTTTGCGTGGCTGGGAATGGCGCTCTGGGGCATCAACAAGGGCGCGCAGGATACGCTGCTCAAGCCCGCGATTGCGCCGCTCATTGCCCCGCAGCGTCGCAGTACCGCGTTCGGCATTTTCGACACCTGCTTTGGCGCGGCGTGGCTGGTGGGGAGCATCGCCTTCGGCTTGCTGTACGACAAGTCGCTCGCGTTGCTCGTCACCCTTTCGGTTGTTGGACAGTTGTTGTCGCTACCGGTGTTCGTTCTCGCGCGGAACGCTAGCGCTCACCGTTAGGCGGACCTGAAGGTCCGCCTCTACGCGTAGACCGAACGTAGAGGCGGGTCTTTAGACCCGCCTACGAGTAGACCAGACGTAGAGGCGGGTCTTTAGACCCGCCTACGAGTAGACAGACGTAGAGGCGGGTCTTCAGACCCGCCTACGAATAGACCAGACGTAGAGGCGGGTCTTTAGACCCGCCCACGAGTAGACAGACGTAGAGGCGGGTCTTTAGACCCGCCTACGAATAGACCAGACGTAGAGGCGGGTCTTCAGACCCGCCTACGAGTAGACAGACGTAGAGGCGGGTCTTCAGACCCGCCTTGTCTTTAGACCCGCCTTCAACACCCGCCTATTGGAAGATCTTGTTCTTGACCGGCGCGTTGCTGCGGAATTCGTGAGAGAGGTTGTAGTAGCCCGCGCTCTTGAGCGTGACGGTGATCTCCTTGTCACTGGGGTTTTCCCAGTACCAACCATGAATGCCCGGAAACGGAGCGGTCAGCGTGCCCGTTTCACTGCTGCCCGAGCTCTTCTCGTAGGTTTGCGCATACCCCGCAGGTCCCCCGTCTGGCTCGGCGTGGAACTCAAAGTTGACTGGAATCGGGGCTGTCCACGCGTACAAAAGCGCTTCGCCCTTGTCGAGCCGGTACTTGTATTCAACCCCCTCGTGCGGAGCGAGTTTGAACTCGATCGTTTCCGTCTGGAACGGGCGCTCCTGCGCGACGAGGAGGGCCGCCTGACCGGCGCCACCGGCAGCCGCGGCTGTCTCGAGCGCCTCTACCTGCTGCCCGACGACGCCAAGAGGCAGGAGGCCGAATCGTGCTCCGGTGCCAAGGGGGTCGACCGCGAATTCCGCCGGCAGTACAAACATCACCAGAATGAGCCCTGCGGCAAGTAACGCCGCGCCCGCCGCGAGCGCGATGCGATCTCGAATGTCAACCGGTTCGTTTGCTGTCGTCGTGGTTGCGGTAGTCATGTTCAGAGTGGGGTAAGGAAGTAACCGGACAACTGATAGCCGACCAGAAGGAGGCCACACGCCATCACAACGCCGTTGAAGGCAAAGGCATGGCGGAAGAACCCGGTGCGCGTACGCCAATATGTCAGCGCGATGAGGATCGCCGTCAGCGCGAGGCACTGCCCGATCTCGACACCGACGTTGAAGCTCACGATGTTTGCGACGAGACCGTTTGGCGAGAGCGCAAAATCCTGCAGCTTGGTGGCGAGGCCAAAGCCGTGGAAAAAGCCGAAGATGAGGACCGCCAGCTTCGTATTCGGCTGAAAGCCGAAGAACCGTCTGAAGCCGTCCATGTTCTCGAATGCCTTGTAGACGACCGAGAAGCCGATGATCGCGTCGATCAGATACGGATTGGCGCGCACGCCTCCGAGCACTCCGACGAGCAGCGTCACGCTGTGCCCGATCGTGAACAGGCTGACGTACTGCACGACGTCCTTCAGCTTGTAGAGAAAGAAAATCACGCCGACGAGAAACAATAGATGGTCGTAGCCGGTCACCATGTGCTTCGCCCCGAGGTACAGCAGCGGCCCTATAGCGCGTCCCTTGAGGCCCTGGAGGAACACCGCATCCTTGCCCGAGACGCCGTGCGCGTCGAGTGCTACGGACAACACGCCCAATAACAGGATGGTCACCGCGACAAGGCGGGTCTGAAGACCCGCCTCTACCCTGCGGTTGGCCGGGCGGACCTCTACCCCGAGCAGCGCGGACCCTTTGGGTCCGCGAACGACCTTATTAACGCTGATACCGAGCATGGCAGTTGTCACACGTCGTATTGAGGTCGCCACCTGCATCCACAATCCCGTCCTTGTCTTTTGCTTCGGCAGCTTTGAGCGCCTTGGTCCCGGCATCCATGTAGGCCCGCGTCATCTTGACCCAGTCCCCCTTGTCGAGCGCGCGGTCGCCCATGAGGAGCAGATTTCCCGCCTCCACGACGACGGCCGCGCTATTGGCGACCTTGGCCCACTCCTCGTCGTTCTGAGGAGCAATCTCTTCCACGCCGGCTGCCGACGACTTCGTCCCGACCGCCTCGTAGATGACATACGCGTCAGGCATCACGATCCCGTTCATGATCTGCTTGATGCTCGCCACCGGCGTCGTGGCCGGGGCCTCAGCCACAGGCGTCGTCGCTCGTGCGGTGCGCGCGCTCGCGATCACGAACCCGATGCCGCAGATGAAGAGCGCAACGCTTACGACGAACAGCCACTGAACGGTCCGCATTCAGAACGTCTTCCGCTTGACCGGCTGTGCGCGCCGAAACTCGAGCGAGCCTGAATAGAAACCGCTCGTGCTCAGCCGCACTGTCAGCTCACGGTCCGACCGGTTCTCCCAGAACCAGCCGTGGATGCCGGCGAACGGCGCAACGTAGCTGCCATGCGCCTGGTCCCGGTCGTCCTGCTGGTCGAAGAACTCCGCGTACCCCTTCGGGCCGGCGGTTGGCTCGCTGTGCAGTTCGTAGTGCACGGGCGCCGTCGACGTCCACGAGTACAGCAGCGCCTGTCCCTTGTCGAGCTCGTACTTGTATTCCATGCCTTCCTTGGGCGCGAGCTTGATCTCGATCGTCTCCTGCTTGTACGGGCTCGTTTGCAGCGAGATCGCGCCAGGCGTCGGCGGCGGTGGCTGCACGGGCGTCGTCTGCGCGCGAGGGGCTGCCGCGAGCAGCACCAGGGTGGCCATAGTGAATGCGATAGATCTCATGGTTTCTCCGCTCGAGAACCGTTTAGACGTGCCAGCGCTGAATCTAGACGTGTGAGCGCTGAATCGTACCATCAATGACCCTCGGGTCGGCCGTACCGAAGGTAGAGGGTCGGGACGACCACCATGTTCAGAAACGTCGACGTCACCAGCCCGCACAGAATCACGATTGCCATCGGCGTCTGGATCTCACTGCCCGACTGGCCACCGCGGAGCGCGAGCGGAATGAGCGCCAACCCTGCCGCTGTCGCCGTCATCAGGATAGGGACGAGCCGTTCCTGAGCGCCTCGCTCGACGGCCTCACGGAAGTTCGTGACGCCCTCTTCCGCCATCAGATGCTGGATGTGCGACACGAGCATGATGCCGTTCCGGGTCGCAATTCCGAACAGCGTGATGAATCCGATCATCGTCGCGACATTCAGGACGCCGCCGGAGAGAAACACGCCGGCCACGCCGCCGATCAGCGCGAGCGGCAGGTTGACCATGATGACAAGCGCGTCGCGCGCGCGGCCGAACGCCAGGACCAGCAGCATGAACAGGGCGGCGATGACGAGAATGCCCAGCCCCATCAATCGCTCCGACGCGCTCTGCTCGCTCTCGAACTGGCCGCCGTACTCGACCCGGTAGCCGGCGGGCATCGGCACCGATTGCGACACCGCTGTCCGGATATCGTCGACCACGCTCCCGAGATCGCGGCCTGCGACGTTGCAGGAGATCACGATCCGCCGCTGTACGTTCTCGCGCAGCACCATGTTCGGCCCCTGCTCCCGGCGCACGTCCGCGAGCATGCGTACCGGCACGATTGCACCCGCCGGTGTGTCGACCGGAAGATCGGCCACCCGATCGAAATCGGCGCTGTTCGATGGGTCAAGCTTGACGGTCAGATCGAATGACGTGCCGCGATCGAAGATGCGCCCCACCGTCACACCCGCAAAGCTCGTCTCGATGGCCTCGGCAACATCGGCCGGTCGCAGCCCGTACCGCGCTATCGCAGGACGGTTCAGCACGAAACGCACGAACGGCACGTCCATCTGCTGCTCGAGCGACAGATCGGCAACGCCTGGAACGGCGGCCATGGTGTCGCGCACGCGTTCCCCGAGTCGGCGCAGCGTCGCAAGGTCGTCTCCGAACACCTTCACGGCGATGTTCGCGCGCGTGCCGGATAACATGTGATCGATCCGGTGCGAAATCGGCTGCCCGATCGTGACGTTGGTTCCAGGCAGCGTCGAGAACTGCCGGCGAAGCTCCGCCAGCAGCTCCTCGCGGGGCCGCTCGGTCTCTCGCAACCCCACGTCGATTTCCGCCGCCTCCACGCCCTGCACGTGTTCGTCGTACTCCGCGCGACCGGTCCTGCGCGCCGTCGCCACGACCTCGGGTTGCGACAGGAGAATCTGCTCGATGCGCTTCCCGATCTCGTCTGACTTGGCCAGCGAGGTCCCTGGAAGCGTGTTGGCCTGCACCGTCAGGCTGCCTTCGTGGAACTCCGGCAGGAACGCCGTGCCCGCGCGCGTCAGCGTCAGCCCCGACAGAACAAGCAGCGCGAGCGCACTCGCAATCACCGCGCGCGGATGACTCAGGATCCTTGGAAGATCGCGCGAAAAGCGCGTCTTCAGCACTCGCGACAGCCACCCATCGTGGCCGCGCAGAATGGAGGGAGCATTCGGTAGGAATGCGAAGCACAACGCCGGTGTCACGACAATCGCGACGCCCAGCGACGCGAGCAACGCGACGATATAGGCAAACGCCAGGGGCGTGAGGAGCCGGCCTTCAATCCCCGCCAGGCCGAACACAGGCAGGAACACCAGCACAATGATGACCGTCGCGAACACGATCGAGGAGCGGATCTCGAGGGTGGCGTCCCGGACTACGGCCGCCGCCGGCAACTGCTGCTCCGGCGGCCGCCCCTGATTTTCCCGAAGCCGCCGGACCACGTTTTCAACGTCGATGATCGCATCGTCAACGAGCGCGCCGATCGCGATCGCCATTCCTCCCAGCGTCATCGTGTTGATGCTCGCGCCGAACGCCTGGAGCGCGAGAACCGCCGCCGCGAGTGATAGCGGCATCGCGGTCAGCGTGATTGCTGCCGCGCGCAGGTTGGCGAGAAACAGCAGCACGATCAGGATCACGAGAATGCCGCCGTCACGCAGCGCGTCAACGACGTTGTTCACGGCGACTTCGATGAAATCGGATTGCCGGAAAATCCGCCGGTCGATCGTGATGCCGCGCGGAAGCTCCGATTGGAGCGTGTCGAGCTCGCGATCGAGACGCGCTGTGACTTCGATCGTGTTGGCGCCAGGCTGCTTCTGCACGCCCACGATCACGGCGGGCTTTCCGCTTCGGGACCCTTCTCCCCGCTTGAACGCCCCGGCCTCGCGCACGTCGGCGACATCACGGATCAGGACCGACCGGTCACCGCGCATCGCAACGACCGTGTCTCCAATCTCCTCGGTGGTTCGTACGCGCCCGATCGCTTCAAGGACGTACTCCTGCGCGCCTTCCGTGTAAATCCCCGCAGAGGTGTTCTGACTGGCGCCCCGGACCGCGGACAATAATTCGGTCAGCGAAATACTGTTGGCGCGAAGGCCATCGGCATGTGCGACGACCTGGAACTGCCGCTCCGCACCGCCGATGGGCGTCACCTGCGACACGCCGGGCACCGCCAGCAGCCGACGGCGGACCGTCGTATCCGCAATCGTGCGCAGCGTGAGGGGATCCTCGGACTCGGACGAGAGGGCGAAAAACAGGATCTCCCCCATGATCGAGGAGACCGGCGCAAGGACCGGCCGCTCCACCTGCGGTGGCAGTACTCCGCTCACGAGCGACAGCTTTTCGGACACGAGCTGCCGCGCCATGAAGATGTCGGTCCCCCAGTCGAACTCGACCCAGACGACGGCAATGCCGACGGCAGTTGCGGATCGGACCCGCCGAACGCCGGACGCGCCGTTGATCGCGCTTTCGATCGGGAACGTGACGAGCGACTCCATCTCCTCCGGCGCCATGCCGTGCCCCTCGGCAAGGATGGTCACTGTCGGTGCCGTCAGATCCGGAAAGACATCGATCGGCATCTGCCGCGCCGTCCACGCACCGGCGGCGAACAACAGCACAGAGAGGCCGATGACGATCCAATGATGATCAATCGACCACTGAATAATGCGTTTCATCAGTGCACGTGTCCTTCCGCCGGCAGGCCCTTGGCGGCTGACGCGAGCTGGACGTCGTACGCTCCGCGCGTCACCACGCGGTCACCGGGTGCGACGCCGGTCTTGATCCCCACGAGGTCACCTTCGCGCGCCGCAATCTCCACGTACCGGCGGGCAAAGCGTTCGCCGCCACTCTGCACGAAGACGTACGGGCGGCCGGCCTCCATCAACACTGCCGCTTGCGACACAACGGGCACCCGAACCCGGTTGCGGGTGTACAGAATGGCAGTTCCCGTCTGACCGATGAGAAGCTGCCGGCCTGGGTTTTCGACCTCGAACTGCACCGTCAGCGCGTGAGTCTGCGAATCGATGACGCCCGAGTCGTGCATGTGGTGGGGCCGCAGCGGAATCGGTTCGGTTCGGCCGGGGATCTCGAGAGCGATGCTGTCGATGTCGCGCGTGAGGCTGACGTCGGCGGCGGGCACGAGCGCCTGCAGCTCCACTTCGTCCGTCTTGATGATCTTGAAGAGCGGCGCACCCTCGTCGTACGACGCGCCGAGCGTCGCCGACACCTCGGCGACGCGGCCGCTCAGCGGCGCGCGAAGGATGAAGGCATTGCCGGACGCGGCGCCGCCGCCGGTGCCGAGCGTCTGATCGCGCTGCGCGAGACGCGCCTGCGCGGCCCTGAGACGGGCTTCCGCGATGGTGACGCCCCGCTTCGCCTCTTCAACGCGCCTCGCGGGCACTGCCTGCTCGGCAAGCAGATGCTCGGCCCTCGTTTCTTCCGCGCGCGCCGCGTCTGCTGCTGCCTGCGCCTCGGCGACTTCAGCGTCAAGCGTCGCGCGGTCGTCTCCCGCTGTCAGTCGCGGCTCGAGACGTCCCAGCGCCTGGCCCGCGCGGACGGTCGCGCCGATCGAGATCAACGACTCCGCGGCGAATCGTCCCGCCGCGGGAGCGGAGACAATCGCCTCGCCGCCGGTGACCGGGCGCACGATGGCCGGCACGCGCACGGAGGAACGGAGGTCCGCTTCTCGAACGCGCTCAGTGGCGAATTCGTTGGTCCACTGTTGTTCCTTCAGGTACGCAATCGCCGCGGGATCCTCGGCGGGCCGTTTCTCCACGTCGGCAATCGCCGCAGCCTGGTTGGCGAAAACGGTCGTCGTACCCAGATCGTGGCGGTCACTCAATCCGGGCGCATTAACGAGCAGTGCCCAACGGTATCGGCCGGCGGGTGGCAGTGTCCCCTCGACCCTGAACGCGCCGGGCCGCAGCGGGTCGGAGCCGGCCAACGTCACGGCGCCCCCGCTCTCCGGAGTCATCTCAATGTTGGGTCGCCCAGCGTTGAGCGCGCTGAAGTCGTTGAGCCGTGTGAGATGGACAGCGAAGCGGACGGTCTCCCCCGCCACCATTGGTGGATATTCCATGAAGAGTTCGGTCTTGTCGGTCCAGCTCGTCACGTCAAGGGACGGCACTTCGGGCACAACTTCCTGTGGCTGCTTCGCGCACGCGGCGAATGCCAGGGCGAATGCCAGACATAGAAGGCGCAGACCACTTCCCCACTTACTTCCCGACTTCGAACTTCGAACTTCGAACTTCATTAGGGAGTCTCCCAACCACTGACGAATTCCAGCTCGATTTCCGCCTCGCGCGCGGACGCGTCGAGCGCAGCCTGTCGTACGCGGGCCGACGCCGACGTGCGGTATGCATCGAGCAGTTCGAGGATGCCGCGCTCCCCCGCGTCGTAGCTCACACGCGCGATCCGCTCCACGTCGGCGGCGGTCGTCAGCGCAGACGCCCGGTATCGATCGGCGGCGCTGCGCCGCTCCAATGCCGCCGCCCGCCATGCGGCAATCTCGCCGCGCAGCGTGATGCGAAAGGTCTCCAGCCGTGCCGTTGCGGACGCGGCCCGGGCTTGCGCGCGCGCTCTCTCGGGTCCACCGCGATCGAACAGCGGAAGGACGGCCTGGAAGCTGAACACACTGCCGATGTCGCCCCCGCCCAACGAGGATGACTTGGTCCCGCCCAGCACTTCCGGCTCCGGGACGCGCCGACGGTCGGCCGCGCGGACGGCAAACCGAGCCGCTTCGATCTCGCCTTGAAGCGCCAGCGCCTCACCGCGCGTCCGCTCAGCCTCGTCGACGAGGATGCTGAGAGGCGGCACATCACGCGGGCCAATGACAGGATTCGCGGCGACGATCGTCGAGGGGTCTGTGACGGCCGCGAAATACGAGGCGAGGCGACCTTGCGCGCGCGCGCGATCGGCGCCAGCAAGCACGCGGTCGGCGTCGAAGTCGATGACCTCGCGCTGGGCTCGCAGCCGATCGAATGCCGCCGCGTCTCCGGCGCGTTCACGCTTCTCCAGAATCCCCACCAGCTCCTGAAGGCGATCGCGCACGGTCGTCAACTCGCGTTCACGAGTCTGCGCGGTCACGAGATCCGCGTACGCCATCCGCAGATCGGCGCGCGCGCGGCGCACCGCCTCGTCCGCCCGGTTCGTCGTGGCCCCGAGGAGTGCCGTCGCCGAGGCGGTCTCGAACCTTCGCTGGCCCGTGATGGGCAGGGGTTGCAGCACGGTGGTGATCGTCTCCGCCACGCCGGCAACGGATTCACGACCCACGTACAGGCGAGGATTCGGCCATCGATTGGCGCTGAGGACGTCTGCGCGTGCCAGCTCGATGCTCGCGCGAATGGCCCGCACGCGAGGGCTGTCGGTAGACAGTCTGGCCAGCGCATCCGCTTCTGACGTGACGGCCTGGGCCAAAAGTGGATCGGCAGTACAAGCCACCGTGATCACGACCCACGAAATACACACAAACCGCGAGCACATTCTCTCCACTGGGCCCATGAGTCCTCTTTCGCGGCGATTGCCGCGCGAACGGTACGGCCCGCATCAAAGCGCGCGGGACGGCTGATTCGATTGAAGACGGAGAAATATCTAGTCGTCCGTTAGAGGACGAAAGGTGGGCCGCGGAGGAATGGAACGGCGCCGTACGGTCCGTCCCGAGGGGCGTTGCCAGCACGACGCTGGCTGATGTCAGTGAACGTCGGCGCAGGAGGTACGGTCAGGAGAGCGACGAGAGCCGCGCGGGGCACTTCGATGTGCCCCAGGACCGGTGAAACAACTGCAGGATGATCGACGAAGAGCGCGCGCCCTTCGTCCTCTCCATCTTGAACGGCAGCTCCCAGGCTCCGATGCGCCGCCCAGTGTGCATGCTCGATGGCTGCAGTGTGATGATCGGTGTGGTGATCGCCATCGTGGTCGTCGTGGTCGGCCGCGGCCAGGTGGATGTGCGTCGGCGGCAGGATGGCCGCCCAGACGGTGGCCACCACCAGAATCGAGGCGAAGAGGTCATGCCTCAGGCGGCCTGTGCACACGTCGGAATCATGCGCGTGTCTCGCACGCACGTCAACTCGACGACGGTGACCTCGGCAGGCAGAGATGGGACTGGTCACGTAAAACCGAATCGTATCTACCTGACGATCGGGGCTATCTGAAAGTTTCCTGAACTTTTCGTCACACAGCGACGACGGCAGCTGTGCCAGATCGCGTCGATCCTCGAACCTTATAGCGAAAACCGCAAACCCACGTGGATCGCTCGAGGCGGCTGGACCGCGGTCGGAGTGCGAAACGCTGGTCCCGTGGCGACCCACTCCTCGACTTCCTTCGCCATGTTGACGACGTTGTACGCGTCGATGAAGAGGACCATACGGCGACTTCCAGGCAAGACGACGCCTTTCTGGACGCGCACGTCCAACGTTCCCGTGTAGGTGAAGCGCGATTTCCCGCTCCGGAAGGCGCGAATCGCGTCCGCACCCTGGTTCAGGTCGGGAATAACGACCATCCGCGAGAATGCCTGCCCGTCCTGGTAGCGCGCGATGGCGCCGACGCGCACGTCGTGGGCGAACCGCTGGACGCCTGCAATCTTCACGGTGTACTGACGGTCCGAGAACAAGTTCCCGCGCGCGTGCATCGCGGCGTTCGGATCCGCGAAGAGCTCACCGACGATGCCCAGATCATTTTCGCTCGAACCAAATCCCCTGTTCCCGGCGCGCCCCATCGTCCATCCCATCGTGGCACCGGCGGAGAGGAACGTGCGGTTCCACGAGCCGTCGGCGTTAAACGTCATCCCGCGGAACGTCGCGGCGGATTGTTGCGGGTTCGTGAGCACGTATCGATCGCGCCCGAAACTTTCCGGCAGGCGGTTGTAGATCGGCAGCATCTGATCGTCCACCGGGTCGGAAAGGCTGGGACCCGGGTCGGAGAGGAACGAGACCGTATAGCTGGACGCCGGTACGCCGATGTTGACGAGCGCAAGTTGTTGCGACGCCCTCTTCCTCACGCTGGTGAATCGGAGACGAGGCCATGCGCTCGGTGTGAGCTCGAACCCGACCGCGAACTCTTCCGTGATTGGCCGTCGCGTCCCCGGGTCGATGTTCGTCAACGTCAGATTCGGTCCCGCACCAGGCCCGGCAAGCGCGACGACAGGCCCCGCGGCAGTGCCGTTCCAGCGCTGGACCTCGGATACGGACGATGCCGGATCACCGTACGCCAGCACGGCGAGCGAAAGTACGTCGGCTGTGCGCGAATACGCGGTGAACACCGAGACGCGCCCGGCGTCCGATACGTGCCACCGCACGGCTGCACGCGGCAGCCAGCTATTCCAGGCGATGTGTTCTGTCGCACCACGTGCGCGCCCGGCGACCGAATCAAAGCGTATCGTGGCATCCAGCGTCACGCGCTGAGTGAGCGCGATTCGATCGCTCAGATACCCGGCGAGCTCCCGATTGCTCCGGTATCCAGCGCCAGTGCCCGAATAATTCCAGACCCGGGCGGGCATTCCCGCGACCAGTTCGCGAACTGTGACCGGATCCGTGGCATTCGTCCGCACTTGGCCGGCCTTTCCATCGACGCCCACCTGGAACAGGTGGGTCAAACCAAGGGCCTGTTTGGAGATCTCCTCCGCCCGAATGCCCACTGTCCATCGCCGCTCAACTCCAGGAACGGGGCCACCGAGATCCGACGCCGGACCGTCGATGAGCCGCTCGACGGTTGGTAACCGCGTTAGGGTCAGCGTCGTATCCCGATCGCGTTGCGTCACGGCTGCGAAGATCCGCCACGTCGCGTGCATGGGAATGCTCCGCGCCCATGTCGCCTGCAGATGCTGTGAGCCGTCGCGTTTCAGGGAACCGGCCTGAACGTAGGGAAGGTCATGTAAGAGAGGCGAACGCGCCGCCTGAAGCCAGCCAACGGTCCGGAGTTCGCCGTTCCCTAGACCGACGATCAGGTGGGCAAACAACGAATCGATGCCCGCATCCGCTGCGACCGAATTGCCACGCTCGAACTGTGAAGAGCGCGTCGTCGAGGCGGCCATCAGCAGGCCGGCCCGATCCGGCACAACGGGACCGCCGAACACAACGCTCGCGTGGGACCACGCGTCAGGGCGCGCGATTGCCGGGGCACGATTCGAAGCGGCGGCCACGAATGGATTCCGCGATCCGGCGACCATCCCGCTCGCCGACCAGGTGGGCGACGGACGACGGGGGCTGAGCGAGACGAGCACTCCGGGACCGGTCACGTCAGCCGGCGCGAGACCCGACGTGACAGCGACCGTCTGCCACAGGGCGATCGGCGGCACGAACATCGGCACTCCGCCCTGCGGGCTGGTGATGTCGACGTCATCAATGCGAAACGTTGTCTGGTTCCACGAGCTGAGAAATGCTCCTAGACGCGCCGGTTCGGCCGGGTTCAGACCCGCCGAGAAGCGATCGCTCACAACCGGCGCATGCGTTGTCTCGAGTGTCGAAAAGAGGCTGTCGGTCGACGGCAGGTCCAGCAATGCGTCCGCGGGGAGGACCGACGTAAGTGGCGCCACGTCGCGCGATGACTGCGCGCGGGCGGAAACCGGAATGAACGCCGCGAGCAACGCAGCGATCAGAAAAGAGTAGGGTGTCAACTAGGTGAAGGGTTGGCCAGCCGACCGAATCGTACCATCAATGACCCGGACTGGCCGATGACGATTTGTCGCGTGGGGAGATGACGATCCGCAAAGAATGCCGCGAGAAGGACGATGCGCGAGACCAAGCATCAGACTGCAATGGGAAGACATCAGTAGAGGGTCGCAACGCCAACGGCGGTTTACGATTTCGATTCCGACCGGCCCCCACGCTCGAGTTCGTGGAGGCCGGTTCGGACCGGTCGGTACGGACTGTCGAAGAGGGTTGAGGGTTACCCAATCCTCGCCAACTGCCGCTGTTCCGTGGCAGCGGCAACCGCATCGCCGGCCAGTTGTCGCGAACGCTTGGCCTGCCACTCACAATACAGCGCCAGTGCGGCGTTCGTTCCGATGTTCGCACGCAGGCGATAGCTCAGCGCCATCCTGTCGTGTTGCCGGGCCTCATTCGTGTACGTCGAGCCCAGCTCAGCAAAGTACTCCTCGAGGCTTCGATGATCCGCAGCCGTGCGCGCGCTTGCCACGAGCTCGCGGATTTGCCTGTCGTTCGGCGCGGGCGCGCCTTCACCGGCCTCGAAGCGTGCGCTGTCGTTGGGCGCTGGAGACGTGATGCCGGAAGCGAGAAGATTGTAGTACACGGACAGCTCACGGACCGTCACGGCTGATGTCGCCGCCAGCTTCGCCAGCCGCATTTGATGTGCATCCGGGCTGACTACGAGAGCATGATTCAAATTTGCCTGTAGGGTCCGTGCCATCGTCGTGTGTCGCGCCGCCTCCGCCGAGTACATCTCAGCCAATGCGGCGAAATGATCACGCAATCGCGCGTCGTCGTCTCGCTGCCCGCTCGCGACGAGCTGCCTGACCTCGATGCTCGTCAACAGCGCAGTGCGATCCTGCGCGGCGGCCGTTGTTGTAATGGCCATCAGCGCGACACCAGCCAAAATTGTCCGAGAATAAGTCGTTCTCATGATCGTCACCTTTCTCTGGTTGAATCGCACAACTGGTACCAATCCGCACCGTGCGTTACACGGCGCGAACAGACATGGATTTGAGAAAGGTGGGATTACGCTGGCAACACGGCGATCTTCGAGTTCCGCATCGAACGCGTGACGAACGTCCGAATGGATGAGAGAAACCGCTGGGTCGCTCCGTTACTCGGCAAGCTTGGGATGACGGGAATCCGCGATCGCCAGAATCGCTAACGTCCACACGAGGTTGCGGTTGGACATGACGAACTCCTGAAAAATGTTAGGCAACCGGGGGTACCACAATCCTCTCGGATGGGTTTCTGTGGCGCCGTGGTGTCTGCCTCACCGGCGATCGCCTTGAGCCACTCGGGCTCTCGACTGACGCATCAGCTCGAAAAACAGCGACAAGCCGGACGACAACCGACTGACACCATAGCGCACTCGTCCGGGAAGGCGCGTCGTCCTGATCACCCGTCCTGTACGTCCGTCGATCGTCACGATCGTGACGTCCAGCACGCGGCCGGCTGCGTCGCCGCACGACGCAGCGGAGGGCTTACGAAGAGTCCGAGGATGCCAACATCAGCAGCTGCCTCGCTGACGGAATGAATGTGGACCTGTCCTGCTCGCGCGAGGCGGCTTGCGCGGTGACCATCCGCACAGGATGTGAGCCGCACGGACGGCCCACTCTCATACACACTGACTCTGTTCCCGTCTCGCGTCCGGAGTCCCATCGATGTGGATCGTTCGAAGGGCCTGGTGCTGCGTGGGCGCCGCTAGAGGGTCGCAACGTGAACGGCGGGCTACAAGTTCGATTCTAAGGTCACGTGCTCGTTGCGAGAAGGCGCGGCGTACGCTAGCCGCGCGGTCATGATTTAAGCGTTCGGCTCGCCAAGCGGCACAACCTGAATTGCGGCGTCGCGCACCTCTTCCAGAAACCTGTTAAGCGTCGAGCCCTTCAGCAGAATCTCCCATCGACTCCGCGCACTCTGTCCGAAAATCACGTGCGTAATGCCTTCGCGCTGGGCGAAGGCGATGAGGCCATCCGCAGGTCGATCTGCCCGTACACGCACGATCGTCGCACCCAATTCTTCTGCGAGGGTGATGTTGCGTTGAAGCGCTTCTCGATACTCAGGCTTGATGTGGCCCGGTGCTTCGCGCGGTGTTTCCACGTACACCGCGTACCAGCGCGCGCCGAACCGCGATGCGATTCGAGCCCCTGCACGAATCACACGAGGGGCGTCGGCGCTAGAGCTCATGCACACCATCACGCGCTCAGGAATCAGGGCCGGTTCCAGCCCTTCGCGCTGCCGGCGGGAGGCCGCCTTCTCGCCCACTTCATCGGCGACGGCGCGAAGGGCTAGCTCACGGAGCGTGGAAAGGTTGGTCTCCCGAAAGAAATTCGTGAGCGCCTGTTCCACCTTCTCGGGCCGATACACCTTGCCCTGCCGCAAACGCGTGCGGAGTTCTTCGACCGTCACATCCACGTTGACGACTTCGTCTGCTCGATCGAGGAACGTATCCGGTACGGTCTCGCGCACGCGTACGCCGGTGACGCGACCGACCGCATCGTTGAGCGTCTCGAGATGCTGAATATTCACGGCCGTCATTACGTCGATACCTGCGTCGAGAATCTCCAGCACGTCTTGATAGCGCTTTTCGTGACGGCTGCCGGCGGCATTCGTGTGCGCAAGCTCGTCGACCATGCAGAGCTGAGGTTTTCGCGCAAGGATCGCGTCGAGATCCATTTCTTCCAGAATCACACCGCGATACTCGATCTTTCGCCGAGAAACGATTTCCAAGTCGCCAAGCAGTGACTCCGTCTCCGCGCGCCCGTGCGTCTCGACAAGTCCAATCACGACGTCAACGCCGTCCCGGCGCATGGCGTGTGCATCCTGAATCATCGAGTAGGTCTTTCCCACGCCTGGAGCGGCGCCGATGTAGATGCGCAGGCGGGCGCGATTCTGTGTGTGCAGTTTGGCGAGCATCTGCTCACCGGTAGGTCGGTCTCTCTCTGGCACCGCCTCATCGTAATCGCGCGGCTCATTCTTTATGACTTCTTTACGAACTCTTGATCACTTTCCTACGAAACCAGGCCCTAGACTGGACGTGTGATGAGCACTCATTGTGGCGACACAACCGCGGGAGCCGGTGGCGATGGCCACAAGGTCATCGCCTCGGGCGGATTCGGATTCTCTTACTAGAGGTGTCCTGTGCTTGATGTCGTGTTCGTCGGAGTCTCGGTTCTCTTCTTCGTCGTGAGCATCGGTTACGTGGCTGCATGTAATCGACTGATGAAGTGAGGTGACACGTGGGCTTGGATTACGCGATCGGTCTCCTCGTGAGCATCGGCATGCTCGGCTACCTGATTCTCGCGATGTTGAGACCGGAGAAGTTCTGACATGACTGTCAACGGTTGGCTCCAGATTTTGTTCTTCCTGCTTGCCATTTTCCTCGTGACGCCGGTCATCGGGGGCTATATGGCTCGAGTGTTCACACGTCAACGTACCTGGCTGGACCCGGTCCTCCGACCGTTCGAGCGGCTGGTCTACCGCCTCACCGGCGTTGACGAGACGCGCGAGATGCGTTGGACCGAGTACGCCGTGGCGCTGCTCCTTTTCAGTTTCGTCTCGATGATGGTGCTGTACGCGATGCAGCGGCTGCAGTCGGTCCTGCCGTGGAATCCACAGGGCTTCGCCGGGGTTGGGCCTGCGCTCGCCTTCAATACCGCCGTCTCGTTCACCACCAACACCAACTGGCAGGCGTACGGCGGCGAAACGACCATGAGCTATTTCACGCAGATGGCCGGCCTCGCCTATCACAACTTCGTGTCGGCGGCGGTTGGTCTCGCGGTCGCCATCGCCTTCATCCGCGGCATCGCCCAGAAGGAGAAGGACACGATCGGCAACTTCTGGGTCGACATGGTGCGCGCCCTACTTTGGGTGCTGCTCCCAATCGCGATCGTCGGCGCGCTGTTCCTGGTCTCGCAAGGCGTGGTGCAGAACCTCAAGCCGTACGACGCGGTGCAAACAGTCGAGGGCGCGACGCAGACGATCGCCCAGGGACCGGTGGCTTCGCAGGAGATCATCAAACAGTTTGGCACCAACGGCGGCGGCTTCTTCAACGCAAACAGTGCGCATCCATTCGAGAACCCGACGCCGCTCGCAAACTTCCTGGCGATGTTCGGTATCTTCGCGATCTCGTCGGGCCTCACCTACACGCTCGGCTCGATGACCGGTTCGCGGCGGCACGGCTGGGCGGTGTGGGCTGCAATGGCGTTCCTCTTCCTCGTTGGCGTCACCGTCGCGTACTGGGCGGAAGCCCGCGGGAATCCTATGCTGACCGCGGCGGGGGCCGACCAGACGACGACGGCCATGTCGCCGGGGGGCAACATGGAAGGCAAAGAGGTCCGGTTCGGGATCGCGAACACGGCGCTCTTCGCCACCGTGACCACGGACGCGAGCTGCGGCGCGATCAATGGGTGGCACGACTCGTTCACGCCGCTCGGGGGACTCGTGCCACTGGCAAACATCCAGTTGAGCGAGGTCGTCTTCGGCGGGGTTGGGGCCGGCATGTACGGCGTGCTGGTCTACATCATCCTCGCCGTCTTCATCGCTGGCCTCATGGTCGGCCGCACACCCGAGTACCTGGGCAAGAAGATTCAGGCGTTCGAAGTGCAGATGGCGATGCTGACGGTGCTCATCTTCTCGTTGATGATTCTGGCGTTCACGGGGATCTCGAGCGTGTCGCCGGAGTTCGGCACATCGAGCATCTTCAATCCCGGTCCTCACGGGCTCTCTGAGGTCTTGTACGCCTACTCGTCGGCGACCGCCAACAATGGGTCGGCGTTCGGCGGCATCAGCGTCAATACGAACTGGTACAACACCACACTCGGCCTGGCCATGCTCTTCGGGCGGTTCTTCATGATCATCCCGCCGCTCGCCATTGCCGGAAGCCTGAGCCGCAAGAAGCACATTCCCGCGTCGCCCGGCACGTTCCCCGTCACCACGCCGCTCTTCACGGCGCTGCTCGTGGGCGTGATCGTCATCGTCGGCGCGCTGACCTTCTTTCCCGCGCTCAGCCTCGGCCCAATCGTGGAGCACTTCATGATGAACGCGGGGCAGGTGTTCTGATGGCCACACACGCAAAATCGCTCTGGGATCCGCAGATCATCCGCCGCGCACTCGGGGATTCCTTTCGAAAGCTCCATCCACGCACGATGGCGCGGAACCCGGTGATGTTCGTCGTCGAGATCGGCAGCGTGCTCACTACGCTTCGCTTCATGTATGACGCCGCGACAGGCGGGGACAACCTCGGCTTCGAGTTCCAGATCACGTTCTGGCTCTGGCTCACGGTGCTTTTCGCCAACTTCGCCGAGGCGATGGCCGAAGGCCGCGGCAAGGCGCAGGCCGATACCCTGAGGCGCGCGAAGACCGAGACGGTCGCCAAACGCGAGCGACCGGACGGGACATACGAAGTCGTGCCGGCGCCGTCGCTCCGCAAAGGCGACATCGTCCGTGTGGTGGCCGGCGAGGTGATCCCTGCCGACGGCGACATCATCGAGGGTGTCGCATCAGTCGATGAAAGCGCTATTACCGGGGAGTCGGCGCCAGTCATTCGCGAATCGGGCGGCGACCGCTCTGCGGTCACCGGCGGTACGAAGGTGCTGTCCGACTGGATTCGTGTGCAGGTGACGGTGAATCCTGGCGAGACGTTCCTCGACCGGATGATCGCGCTCGTCGAGGGCGCCGCACGGCAGAAGACGCCAAATGAGATCGCGCTCAACATCCTGCTGGCCGGGCTGACGATCGTCTTCCTGATCGCTGTCGTCACACTCCAGCCGTTCGCGATTTATTCGGGTGCCCCGCAGTCCGTGTTCGTGCTGGTTTCGCTGCTGGTCTGTCTCATCCCGACGACGATCGGCGGCCTCCTGTCAGCGATCGGCATCGCCGGCATGGATCGGCTGGTGCAGCACAACGTGCTGGCAATGTCGGGACGCGCTGTCGAAGCCGCCGGAGACGTCCATACGTTGTTGCTCGACAAGACGGGCACGATCACGCTCGGGAATCGTCAGGCGACCGAATTCATTCCGCTTCCTGGCATCAGCGAGGCGGCGCTCGCCGACGCGGCGCAACTTGCGTCACTGCCGGACGAGACGCCGGAGGGTCGATCGATCGTCGTCCTGGCAAAAGAGAAGTACGGCCTTCGCGGGCGAGAGCTGTCGCCGCAGCAAGCCTCATTCGTGCCGTTCACAGCGCAGACGCGGATGTCGGGAGTTGACCTTCGCGTCCAACGGCCTGCGATGGTGACGGCTGGTGCGGCTCTGGCGAGCGGGGACGCCGACTTCCGGGAGATCCGGAAGGGCGCCGCGGACTCTATCGAAAAGTGGGTGGTCTCCAAGGGCGGAACCGTGCCCGAGCAGCTCGCCGCCATCGTGCAGCGCATTGCCCGCGCCGGCGGCACGCCGCTCGTCGTGGCCGAAGGCCGCCACGTGCTCGGCGTCATTCACCTGAAGGACGTCGTCAAAGGCGGCATCCGTGAGCGCTTCGCGCATCTGCGCGCGATGGGGATCAAGACGGTGATGATTACAGGCGACAACCCGCTCACTGCCGCCGCCATCGCGTCCGAAGCGGGAGTGGACGATTTCCTGGCCCAAGCGACGCCCGAGGACAAGATGGTCCTCATTAAACGCGAGCAGGCTGACGGCAAGCTCGTGGCGATGACCGGCGACGGTACCAACGACGCCCCGGCGCTCGCGCAAGCCGACGTCGGCGTCGCGATGAACACCGGCACCCAGGCAGCGAAGGAAGCGGGCAACATGGTCGATATCGACTCGAATCCGACGAAGCTGATCGAGATCGTCGAGATCGGCAAGCAGTTGCTCATCACTCGCGGGGCGTTGACCACGTTCTCGATCGCCAACGACGTCGCCAAGTACTTCGCCATCATCCCGGCGATGTTCCTTGCGACATTCCCGATGCTCGGCGCCCTCAACATCATGGGGTTGCGCACGCCGCAATCGGCCATCCTGTCGGCGGTGATCTTCAACGCGCTCATCATCGTCGCGCTCGTGCCACTGGCGTTGCGAGGCATCCGGTATCGGCCCGAAGGCGCCGCGGCGCTGCTCAGGCGAAATCTTCTGATTTACGGCGTCGGCGGCATCATCATCCCCTTCATCGGGATCAAGGCCATCGACGTGGTGATCACCGTCCTCGGACTCGCGTAGTTGTAGAACGGGCCCTTGAAGGCCCAGAGAGCATGTATGAATATCAAGCGCAACCTCATCGTCGCAGCGCTGATGACCATCGTGACCACGCTGTTGCTGGGGGTCGTCTATCCACTGGCGATCACGGCCATCGCCCAGGCGGTGTTCCCGAATCAGGCCAACGGTCAGTTGATCGAACGAAACGGGACCGTGGTTGGGTCGAGCCTCATTGGACAGGGATTCTCGTCGCCGGGGTACTTTCGTCCCAGGCCGTCGGCCGCCGGGATGGGCTATGACGCGGCGAACTCGGCGGGCAGCCAGCTCGGCCCAACGAATAAGAAGTTGATGGACGCGGTGAAGGCCAACGTCGATGCGGCGCGGAAGGAGAATCCGAACGCTCCAGTGCCCATCGACCTCGTGACGGCGTCGGCCTCTGGGTTCGATCCTCACATTTCGCCGGCCGCGGCCGACTTCCAGGTACCGCGTGTGGCTCGCGAACGAGGCATTTCGGAAGCGGATGCCCGCCGTCTCGTCGCCACCAACACGGCCGGACGGCAGCTCGGTTTCTTTGGCGAGCCGCGCGTGAATGTCCTCGAGCTCAACATCGCGCTCGATGCGCAGTATCCGGTCAAGAAGTAGATGACCGGCTGGGAAGCCGGTGTCAGGGCTTCCGGAATACGATGAGCCACCAGAGGTCTTCGTCCGTCGGCCGATCGATGAACCGTTCCTCTCTGGTGACCGTCTGCGTTGTCGATCAATACCTGCCGATCGTCCAGCAGCTCGAAGAGGACGTTCAGGCGAGTCGACGCCTCACGTGCTGGGCGAAGGGGCCCGGATACGTGCTCTATTCACTGGTGGACTGCGGTTCGGTTGGCTGTGATGCGTTTGATTGCTGCGCTCATTGATCTCTACTCGCTCGTCGTCCTGGTCGCCATCGTCTTGTCGTGGCTGCCAGCCGCTCGACGAAGCCCGCTCCGAATGATGGCCTACCGTCTGACCGAACCTGTACTTGCGCCGATCCGCCAGGCGCTTCCGCCGATGGGCGGTGTGGATCTTTCGCCGATGGTGCTGCTGCTCGCGCTGCAGCTCCTGAAACGTATCGTGTGAGCAACCGTGCCCGCGACGGACGTTGTTGGCAGCATCATTGAGGCGGAACATCTCACCACTGTGCGCATGACGTTACCTGCGTTGCCGTGACGCGGCGCCAAGCCGCCTCTTGTGGTTGTTACAGGTCCGCGAATCTGTAGCCAACCCACGGTTCCGTAAGGATGTACTTGGGAGATGCCGGGTTCGGCTCGATTTTCTTTCGGAGCAAACCAACCAGTACCCGCAGGTGCTCCGGCTGATCAACGACGTGAGAGCCCCAGACGGCTTTCAGGATCGCGCGATGGGTAAGCACGCGTCCCGGGTGCAGCGCGAGAAACGTGAGCAGCTCGAATTCTTTCGGCGTGAGGCGTACTTCTTCGCCGTCTCTGAGCACTCGAAATCGTTCCCGGTCGATGACCAGGTTCCCTCGGACGATTGGCTCGCTCGGTGGCGAGGGATTGTCGACCCGCCGCAATGTGGCACGGATACGGGCGAGCAGCTCTTCAGCGCCAAAGGGCTTGGTCACGTAGTCGTCGGCACCGGCGTCCAAGGCGCTCACTTTGTCACCTTCCGCACCCCGTGCCGAGAGGATCAGGATCGGAGCGCTTGAGGTGTGCCGCACGAGGCGGCATACTTCCACTCCGTCGATATCTGGCAAGCCGAGATCGAGCACGATCACGTCGGGCTTATCGCGCTCCACCGCCTGGAGCGCGGCTCGACCGCTCATGGCTGAAACGACCTCGTAGCCACGCGCTCGCAACAATGGACCCACGGTGGCAATGATGTTCGGTTCGTCATCGACAATGAGAATGCGCGCGGCCACGTCTTATTTCATCACCGTGGCTGCGCGCACTGGCCCCGGCACGACAATCGAAAATCTCGCGCCTGCGCCTGGCACGTTCTCGGCCCAGACACGCCCTCCGGCTGCCGCCAACAATCCTCGTGTGATCGACAGCCCCATTCCCGTACCCAGTGACGCTTGACGAGCCGCGTGTCCGCGATAGAAACGCTCAAACAGGTGGTCGAGCTCGCTCGGATCGAGCCCTGGGCCGTGATCCGTGACCGCGACATGTAATCCGTCCGCTTCCACACTGGCCTGTACGAAGATCTCCCGGTCCGCCTCCGAGTACAGCGCCGCATTCTCCAGCAAATGCGACAGCGCGACCGATACCAGGCGTGGATCGATTTCCACCTCTCTCTCGGCATCTGCATCCACACGCAGTGCGTGTCGCTCCAGCATATGCCTGACGTGAGCGACGGCGGCATCGACCACGTCTGCGGCGGCGACCCACTGCCGGTCAATATCGATCGCGGCGGCGTCGATGCGCGCCATGTCGAGAATGTCCTGGAACAGGCGGGTCAGTCGGTCGAGCTCGGCAATGGCTGCACCCGTCTGCTCGCGCCGATCATCAACCGACAAATCGCCACGCAGGTTTTCCACGGCCGTTCTGATTGCCGTTAACGGCGTCCGCAGGTCATGACTAAGAGACGCGAGCAACGTGGCCGCAAGGTCCGCCTTCTGTCGCACGAGCTCCGCCGCATCACGTTCCGTCAGGAACTGTACCCGTTCGATTGCAATCGCCACGACGCCCGCGACCGCGTCGACGGTGCCGATATCGAGCGTCGGTGACGCCGCCGCAAGGAGCCCGATGGCTTTCGTCCCGTGACGCAACGGAACAAGCGATACCTCGTTCCTGTCTCCGGCACGGATGTGACCCCCATACGCACGTTGGCGAGCGTCGAACTCGAGAGTCCCTCGCGCCTGCGCCAAGGCCGTGTTCAACACGTCTGCATCGATGATGACGTCCTCGCTGCCGCCTTGATGCACCTGCCACCCGTGATCCGTGGGAAGGCAAATCGCAACTCTCGACAGCACAAAGCGACGGGCGACGTGCTGGGCCAGGACGTCAATGGCACTGGAGGTCTCGGTGGTCAGGAGCACATCCCGAGTCAGATCGAATAGACGGGTCACCTCGTTTCGTCGCGCGATCGCCTCGCGAGCGCGATCCTGTGCCGCCGCCGATAGATTGCTGGCAATAACCGCAACGACGAGGAACGCGAACAGGGCGATCCAGTTCTGCGGATCGGCGATCGTGAACGTATTCACGGGAGGAAGAAAGAAAAAGTTCAGCGCGAGCATCGCCAGGATTGACACGACAATGGCGATCCGCAGACGCGCGAGTGTCGCGGTGCCGAGTACGACCAGGAGTAGCGTTAGCGCCACCGTCGTGGGACTTACGTCGGGCAACGTGCGAAGCAGTCCGGTCACGGCGCCAATCACGACGAGGCCACCGAGGAACACGAGCGCATCGCGTGTGGAGATGGGGCGCGGCATGGTCAGCTGAATTTAATTCTGAGCTTCTTTTCGATTCTTTACGGCTTTTTTATGCGGCGGAACCTAACGTGAGCGGAGGGCGGGTGTATCTGCAAAGAGGCTTCGTTCCTACGTCTTCAATTCCATTAGGATGAGTTGAATGGGATCCTCGCTGGATATCTCGCCGGTGACGGTGGCATCGCTGCGGACCCGAGTGGCCGCTGGCTGCTCGATCGCCGTCATCATCATGGCCGCGGCGACCGGCTGCATGAATGCGCCGGAAACTGCGTTGGAGCGGTTGACCGAGGCGAACCGACTCGCGGCGGACCTACTCGTTCAGTTCACCAAAGCTGGAGATGCCGCGAACCGGGCCGTGATGGCGGACACTGACGACGCGTCTGTCGCGTTTGCACACGAAGCCGAGGAGGCGACGAAGACCGTCCAGAGGGACACCGACGCGCTGGGGCCGATTCTTGTGGGCCTTGGTTATTCGAACGAAACCCGTTTGCTCGAGGAGTTCGGCAGCCGATTCGCCAAGTATCGCGCGCTCGACCGCAGCATCCTCGATCTGGCCGTCGAGAACACCAACCTCAAGGCGGCGCGACTCTCCTTCGGTCCGGCTCAGGAGGCGGCCGACGCGTTCCGGGATTCGCTGGAGGCCATTGCGCCCTTAGACCCGGCGAAGGATACCTGGCGCGTCAAGGCGCTCGTCGCCACCGGCGTGGCGAGCGTGCGTGAGATCCAGGTGCTACAAGCGCCCCACATCGCTGAAGCCGACGAGGCGGCGATGACGCGTATGGAAAAGCGGATGGCCACCTCAGAGAGGGGTGCCCGGAGCGCACTCGAGACGCTATCGAGCCTGGTCCGACCTGCGTCCCGGCCTCAGCTCGCTGCCGCCACCGCCGCCTTGGACCGGTTCATCGGCCTCAACACTCAGATCGCCGCTTTGTCCCGCCGCAACAGCAATGTCCGCTCCTTGGCGATGTCGCTAGGCGAGAAGCGCATGCTCACCGCCGCGTGCGAGGACAGTCTTCGCGCACTTCGGGACGCACTCGCGAAACGCGGGTTCACCGCGACCCGATAGAACCTTACGAACGTTTTGTGCCTTTCTCATGGTCCGGAATGTCGTTTAGCGCTCGGCCTAGACGCAGTTCGATTCGCGCTTCTGCGATCCAGGCCAATGCCGGAACGGCCAGGGGCAGGGTGATGATCAGGGCCCAGATGGCGCCAGAAAATGCGTGCGTAATACTAGCCAGCACTGCCGCCAAGAGTGACAACAGTCCACAACGCATTACCAGTCGGCGGAAGATCTGAGCCTCCTCGAGCGCGATGTAGTCTGCCAGGATCCGCTTGAGACGATCGGGCGGTATGTCGGACGCATTGAGCGACGTGAAGGTGCGCATCGCAGCCTCTCACAAGACATGCTAGTGGAATCCCGCGTAAGAAGATCGTAAAGACTTCCCCACCACACATATCCAGCGAAACGAGGGTGACGTGCCCGGTACCAGGCAACTCGAGCGTGCTATGCTCGGTGTTTTGTGACGGCCTCATGAGCGCATCCCGATCCGGCGCGCCCGGGTCCCGGCGGCTGTTACCCCTCACGCTGACGGCACTTGGTGTCGTCTACGGCGACATCGGCACCAGTCCCCTGTACACCATCCGCGAATGTTTCTATGGCACCCACGGCGTCGCGGTGACGCACGAGAATGTCCTCGGCGTGCTCTCAATGGTGCTGTACGCGCTCATCATCGTCATCTCGATCAAGTACATCGCGATCGTGATGCGCGCCGACAACCAGGGAGAGGGCGGCATCCTCGCACTGACGGCGCTCATCCCTCCCCGGCGGAACGACATACTCGGCTCGATGACCCCCGTTCTGATATTGCTCGGAATCTTCGGCGCGGCGTTGCTCTACGGCGACGGCATGATCACCCCGGCGATCAGCGTCCTCAGCGCCGTTGAGGGTCTTCAAGTGGCAACGCCGCTGTTCGCGCCGTACGTGGTTTCGATTTCGGTCGTGATCCTCATCGTCCTGTTCGTGGTCCAGCAATACGGCACGCACAAGGTGGGCCGTCTGTTCGGACCGGTGATGGTCGTGTGGTTCATCACCATCGCAGTCCTGGGCATCGTCTGGATCGTGCGCGAGCCGAGCGTCATCGGCGCGATCAATCCTGTGCATGCCGTGCGATATTTCCGCTCGCACGGATTCCCCGGCATCGCCGTGCTGGGAGCGGTCTTCCTCGCGGTCACCGGCGGTGAGGCCTTGTACGCGGACATGGGGCACTTTGGCAAGCGGCCGATCCGTATCGCCTGGTTCGCCCTGGTGTTGCCTGCGCTGGTCCTGAATTACTTCGGTCAAGGCGCGTTGCTCCTGATCAATGGCGACGCCGCGAAACAACCGTTCTTTCTGCTTGCCCCGTCCTGGGCGCTCTTCCCACTCGTGGGCCTGGCAACCGCGGCCGCAATCATCGCGTCGCAGGCCCTCATCTCCGGCGCGTTCTCGCTCACTCAGCAGGCGATTCAGCTTGGCTACGCCCCACGCCTTGACATCGAACACACCTCATCCCACGAGAAGGGACAGGTCTACGTCCCACAAGTGAACTGGGCGTTGATGGTCTCCACCATCGTGATCGTCGTAGGATTCGAGTCGTCGAGCGCCCTGGCGGCGGCGTACGGCATCGCGGTTACGATGACGATGGTAATCACAGCGGTCTTGCTGCACGTGGTTGCCCTCGAGCGCTGGCATTGGCCGAAGCCGCTCGTCTTCTGCATCACGGGCGTTTTCCTGACGATTGACCTCACCTTCTTTGGCGCGAATCTCCTGAAAGTGTTCCAAGGCGGATGGCTGCCGCTGCTAATCGGTGCGTTCATCTTCACGCTGATGACCACGTGGAAAACAGGCCGCCGAATCGTCGCGGAGCGACTCACCGCGAGGGCGATTCCGATCGATCACTTCATGTCGACGATCGTCGCCGCGCCGCCCGTGCGCGTGCCCGGCACAGCGGTTTTCATGACGGCGCAGCCACGCGGCACGCCGCCGGCGCTCGCGCACAATCTGCGGCACAACAAGGTGATGCACGACTACGTCGTGATCCTCACCGTCACTACCGCTCCCGTACCTCACGTCGGGCCAGGCGAGCAGATCACAGTGGACGCGCTCGGGCACGGCGTGTTCACCATGCGCCTCGTCTACGGCTTCATGCAGGATCCAATCGTTCCTGACGCGCTGCGCGCGGCGCAGGGCAAGGGACTCGATATCGATGCCGACGATGTGACGTATTTCCTGGGGCGAGAGACGATCCTCGTGACGCATCGACGGGGGATGGCGATCTGGAGGGAGAAGCTGTTTGTCCTGATGACGCGCAACGCGGTGCGGGCCACGGCGTTCTTCCGCCTGCCGCCCGAACGCGTAGTCGAGTTGGGCGTTCAGGTTGAGATCTAGACGCGCGGCAGAAGTCAACGGCTCGCCAGTCTTCGTGTAGCATCTCACCTGCACATCGGCCCACAACTTCGGGCGTGGACGCTTGCGAGTCGGGCCCGCGCACGGTAGAAGGGAATTGTCGTGAGAAGCGCCGCGGAAAAGAGCACCGGCGTCATGACTGCGGTCATCGACGGAGACGACCACCTCGACCTCGCCGACGTACGCCGCCGACTGCGAGCGATCTTCATCGGTTCAATCGGCAACCTCGTCGAGTGGTATGACTTCTACGCTTATGCAGCGTTCGCGCTCTATTTCGCTGCCTCGTTCTTCCCAGGCCAGGATCCAGTTGTTCAGCAGCTGAACGCCGCCCTGCTGTTTGCGATTGGCTTCATCGTGCGTCCCATCGGCGGATGGCTGTTCGGCCACCTCGCCGATCATTATGGACGACGAAACGCGCTGATGCTCTCCGTGCTGCTCATGTGCTTCGGCTCGTTGATGATCGCGATCACGCCGACATACGCCACGATCGGCGTAGCGGCGCCCGTGCTTCTAGGCCTTGCGCGAATGGTTCAGGGGCTGAGCCTTGGCGGCGAGTACGGCACCAGCGCCACCTATCTCGCAGAGGTCGCGGACGCGAAGCACCGTGGCTTCTATTCCAGCTTTCAGTACGTGACCCTGATCGGCGGTCAGCTGTGTGCGATCCTCGTCCTGCTGCTCCTACAGCAGGTGTTTCTCACGGCGGATCAATTGAGGGCATGGGGCTGGCGCATCCCGTTCGTCATCGGCGCCCTGCTCGCGATCGTCGCGCTCGCCATGCGCCGCAACCTGCACGAGACCGACGATTTCGTCGCGTCCAGGACGGTGGGTCGCAAGGAAAGCTCGATCAGAGCGCTCATGAAATACCCCCGCGAGGTCATGATCGTTGTGGGGCTGACGATGGGAGGCACGACCGCCTTCTACACATACACGACCTACATGCAGAAGTTCCTCAAGCTATCGGTCGGCCTCAACGACAGCCAGACGACGCTTGTGACTGCCGGCTCCCTCATCTTCGCGCTGTGCCTGCAACCGATTTATGGTGCACTCTCGGACAGGATCGGTCGAAAGCCGCTGTTGATCTGGTTCGGCGTCGCGGGCACATTGGGCACGATCCCGTTGCTCTCTTTGCTGCAGTCGACCAGAAGCGCGCTGGTTGCCTTCCTGCTGATCTCGACGGCGTGGCTGATTGTGGCCGGATACACCTCGATCAACGCCGTCGTGAAAGCGGAGCTGTTTCCGACCCGGGTGCGCGCCACGGGGGTCGGCCTGCCCTATGCCGTCACGGTTTCAATCTTCGGCGGGACGGCGGAGTCGATTGCGCTGTGGTTCAAATCGATCGGCCATGAGGCGTGGTTCTCCTACTACCTCACAGCGGTGATTGCGACATCTCTCATCGTCTATCTGACGATGCGCGACACCAAGCACCAGACGGCAATGGGAAGACATCAGTAGCATGAACAGCACGACGGCATCGGAGGCCGCCGCGCGCCCGGCCGTTTGAAGAAACCGCAGGAACGCCAATGCGGGGGGTTTGCAAAGTTAAGGCACCCCAGAGAGCCTAGAGGCGCAATCGTCACGTAGCAACACGGCGACCCATGGCGCTGAAACCATTGCTTCGAGCTTCACATCCCGTGCGCGTTGTGCTGTCCACACCCGCCGTGATGTCGTTCGTCTCGGTCTGGAAGGCCGTCGCGCTCGCGATGGCGCAGCTCGGCGTCGCGGCGTTCTTCTTGGCGGGGGTCACGCGCTCGACGCTCGGACCGACAGCGGCGTGGTGGGTCCTCGCCGCCTGCGTGCTGAGCGCCTTTGTCCGCGCCATCGACATGGAGAGCTGGGCGCTGCTGATTCCAGGCGGGACCATCGGCCGTCTCGAGCAAGCGTTCGGCCCGCGTGCCGGCCGCATCGGCGCGGCCGCCACCCTGATCGAGCGCTTGCTCCTCGCAACGCTCGCCTCGGTAGTGGTCGGCCACTATGTAACGGGCGCGCTCGTGCCGGCCATCAGCGGACGCCTCAGAGGCTCGGTCACGGCCGAAGACATCGCCACGCTCCTCGCCGTGATCCTGATAGGACTCTTGTGGACGCGAGCGCGCGTCGGTCTAACCTGGCGGCGTGACACGATCGCGACCGGCATCTGGATCGCGGTGGGAATCCTTTTCGTCGCTTCGATCTGGGCGCTCCTCAGCCTCGGGCACGACGCAGCTCCTGGTCGCGTTCTTCTCGCGCCACCGCCTCTGGTCCGCTGGACTCCGTGGCCGGCGCTCGACGCGGTGCTCCTCTTCTTCTTCGGACTCGGCTTGGCCCTCCCCGCTATTGGCGGTGGTGACGCCTTGTCGCGCGCCGCGCACGAATTCGCGCCGCCGCGACTGCAGGCCCTACGACGAACCAGCCTGGGCGTCGTGCTGTTCACGATCGCGATTACGGCCGTCACCACTTTCTCTTACGTCCTGCTCGTGCCTGGGAACGAGCAGGACGCATGGATGAGTGTCCCACTGGCGGGACTTGCACAACATGTCGTGGGCCCCGCATGGACGCGACACCTCCTCGGTCTGGCCGTCGCTGCAGCTGCGGTGCTGATGCTCGCGCCCGCCGTGCACATCGCGCTCGCGGATGCCGAGTCATTGCTGCAACGACTGTCGATCGAGGGCACCTTGTCCTCGGGCTTCGCGCAGCTTCATCGACGCCTTGGTACGCCGGTCCGCGTGATCGACATGGCCGCAGCAGCGACCGTTGTGATGATGCTCGCAAGCGGCGGTCGTGTCGCCTGGTTGGCGCGTGCGTACACGATAGCTATCACCGCCGTGCTGTTTCTGAAAATCGTGGCGCTCCTGCGGTTGCGCCGCGCGTACGCAGGCACGCCCTACCGGGTGCCTTTGAACGGGCACTTCCGAGGCCGCGAGATCCCCTGGGGCCTGCTGGGCGTCGGAGCACTCCTGGCGGCGACGTCGTTCGTCGCGCTGCTCGTCGGCGACGTGGCATCGATCGCCACCACAGCCGTGCTCGTTGCCCTGATGTTGCTGTTTCGGCTTGCGGGACGTGACGTCGCCACGAGCGAGGAAGATGACCAGGCGGCTGGCGCGTTTGACCTCGTGCCGGCCACTGAGATTTCGCTCGATCAGATTCACGTGCGCCCCGGCAACGTGCTGGTGCCGGTGCGCAACCCGCATGCGCTCGATCATGTCGCCGCGGCGCTCCGGGCAGCAGGCGATCGTGATGTTGTGGTGATGACTGTACGGCTCGTTGACACCGACCTGGCCGTGCACGACTCCCCCGGTGAAAGCACGCCGTCACGGTACGAGCGTCAACTGCTCTCAGAGGTCGTCGCCGTTGCCGAGCGGCTTGGACGGCCCGTCCGCTTGCTGATCGTGCCTGCGCGCAACGTTGTCGAGGCCATCGTCACCACCGTCCTTCGGCTGCGCTCCTCGGATGTGTACGTCGGCGAATCGTCGACGCTCTCCGCCGAGGACCAGGCGCGCATGCTGGGCGATGCCTGGGAACGCGCAGACAAGCTCGACCTGCGGGACGTCCGCCTTGTGATCACTCACCACAGCGGGCGCACCCATACCTATCACATGGGCGCACATCCGCCGTCGCTCTCCCCCGCCGATCTTGACCTTATTCATCGAGTTTGGCTCGACGCCATCAAGGCGGTCGGCCCACACGTTCATCATCACGACGTCGTTCGAGCAGCTCTGACGCAAATGGAACAACAACTGACTGGCCCCAATCGAGACGACGCGCTCGCGTCGATCCGCGACAGCGCCATGCCCGCCGAGGAACTTGCGGCGGTGCTTCACGCCCGCGACTACGGCCGGCTGCGCGACATGATGCGCAACCGGCACGCGAGTGACGTGGCTGAACTCCTCACCGCCCTCACGCTCGAGGATCAGGTGGTGGTCTTCCGCGTGCTGCCACGGAAGGACGCCGCCGCCGTGTTCGAGTATCTCTCGCAGGACGCCAAGGAAGCCCTCCTCAAAGCCATGGCGCAGGAGGATGTGGCCTCGCTCCTCAATAACATGGCGCCCGACGACCGGACGATGTTCCTCGAGGAGCTGCCTGCGGCGGCGACACGGCAACTGCTGTCGCTTCTGACTCCAGAAGAGCGTTCCGTGGCGCTCACCCTCCTCGGCTACCCGGAGAACTCCGTCGGTCGGCTGATGACACCGCACTATGTGGCGGTTCGCGAGCAGTGGACCGTCCAGGAAGTACTCGATTACGTCCGCGCGCACGGTCAGGACAGTGAAACGCTCAACACCATCTATGTGGTCGACGAGCAGGGACTCCTGATCGACGACGTCCGTATTCGCGAGTTCCTGCTGGCGCCAGTGGACAAGCGTGTGGCGGACCTGATGGATCGTCGCTTTGTGACCTTGACGGCCACCGACGACCAACAGACCGCCGTGGCAATGTTCCGCCAGTACGACCGCACTGCGCTGCCGGTGACCGACACCGCTGGCATGCTCATCGGAATTGTCACGATCGATGATGTGCTCGACGTCGCGGAGGCGGCAGCCACGCGCGACATCCAGCGCGTCGGCGGATCGGAGGCCCTTGAAGAACCCTACATGGACATCGCCTTCGGCCGGATGATCCAGAAGCGCGCAGGGTGGCTCACCGCGTTGTTCATCGGCGAGATGCTCACCGCCACCGCGATGGGCGCCTTCGAAGCGGAAATCTCACGTGCCGTCGTGCTCGCGTTGTTCGTCCCGCTCATCATCTCGAGCGGCGGCAACTCCGGCTCGCAGGCCTCGACGCTGGTCATCCGCGCGCTCGCGCTCGGGGAAGTAGGGATTGCCGATTGGTGGCGCGTGATGCGCCGCGAGCTCCTGGCGGGCCTCACGCTGGGTGCGATTCTCGGGAGCATCGGATTCCTCCGAATCACACTGTGGTCCGCGTTCTCCAACATCTACGGGGAGCACTGGCTGCTCGTCGCGATCACCGTCGCAGTGTCGCTGGTCGGTGTGGTGCTGTGGGGGACGCTGAGCGGCTCGCTGCTGCCCTTTGTGCTGCGCCGACTCGGCTTCGATCCAGCGGCCTCGTCGGCGCCGTTCGTCGCCACGCTCGTGGACGTCACCGGTCTGGTGATCTACTTCTCGGTCGCGCTCGTCGTATTGCGAGGCACACTGCTCTGAGAAGGGCACGCCCTTCTCACGCTGATGGGCCTCGTCACCCGTCGGAGTGGCTTGGGGTGTGCTGGCTGGTGCAGTACATGTCGTCTACCTCGCAGCCTTCGACCTCCACCTGAATCGTGGTGTGCGTGATCTGAAAGCTGTGTTCCACGCTGTGCACGACTGCGCGCAGTACCTGTTGCCCCTCGCGAACACTCTGCTCAGCCACGACGATATGACAGCTGCAGGCCACGACACCCGGACCGACCATCCACACGTGCAGGTCGTGCACGTCCATCACTCCGTTCACGCTCCGAATCGCCGCAATGACGCCCGGCATGTCGATATTTGCCGGCGTGCCTTCGAGCAGCACTGTGGTGCTTTCTCGAAGCACCTCATAGCTGCTGTACAAGATCAAACCAGCAATCAGCAGTGAGACGACGGGATCAGCGACTGTTGTCTGTGTCATCGCGACCAGCACACCCGCGATAACGACACCGGCCGCTGAGACAGCATCCCCCACCATGTGCAAGTACGCGCTCCGCAGGTTCATGTCCTGATGAGCGTCGTGATGGAGCCACCGGCTGATGACGGTGTTCACCACCACGGCCACCGCGGCGACCCCAATCATCAACGCGCCGTTCGCGGGCTCTGGAGCGCGGAGTCGACTGATCGCTTCCCAACCGATCATCAGCGCGATGACAACGAGCGACACGGCGTTGACGAGCGCCGCGAACACCCCCACGCGGTGGTAGCCAAACGTCATCCCATGGTGCGACGGCTTGGCTGCCATCCGCACCGCGTACCAACTGAAGCCGAGCGCGCCTGCATCGGCGAGGTTGTGCCCGGCATCGGAGAGCAACGCCAGGCTGTGTCCAAACCAGCCGGCCAGCGCTTCCAGCACCACGAACGCCAGCGTGATGACGACCGCCGTCCTCATCGTGCCCGCAGACGCGCCCGTTGCCGGCCCAGCGTATTGGTGTTGATGCAGACGCGCCGGATGTTCGTGTGCCATGCGTCAGGCAAGTGGAATCAAACCTGCGTCGCTCATAGTGACGATGCCGTCCTTAATGATCGCTCGAATCGTTGATAACCAACGCTTACGAACGTTCCAAATCGCCGTGTCACGCGCCGCGTCGTCGCGTTTCGCCCGACCTTCTTCCAAGCCATCCGGCATTTTGCATGGACACTCGAAAGTGGCTGACGGTGCCAGGTGGAGGTATGGGTACTGCTGCATGGCGCGCGGCGATCGCCTTGGCGTGCTCCTTGCCCTACGGTGATGACCCAATGTGGGAATACCAAGTCGTCGAGGAACCGAATCCGGTCGCGCTTCAAGAGCGCTTGGGCAGGATCGCCCGCGATGGACGGGAGGAGATCGATTTCGTGGTGCGCCGCCGAGGTTCGGCTCCTCGCGCTCGTCCGGCGACGGGTGACGGTATCCGGTGAGCGGTCCGACGATATGCAGCGACGGACACAGAACGGCTAGGAGGTCGAGGAGAGGCTACGGTCGAAAGGCTCCGCGCTGAACAAGCGCAGGATGAGTAACGTCAAAGATGTTCACCGACCACGAAAGCACGCATCGTCAATCGCCGCAGTCCCGACGGCTTGCCGTCGCGGTCTCGATTGCGACGCATGCCGTCATGGGATCGGTGCTGATTTGGTTGTTGAGCCTTCCCAGATCGTTCGCGTCATTGGATCAGTTGCCTCGCGCTTCACGAGCCAACCTGGTGTGGATTGCATCACCTGGACCTGGCGGCGGCGGGGGCGGTGGGGGCAATCGGACGAAGATAGCCGCGCCGGCGCAACAAGTCGGAAGAGATCGGCTGACGGTTCCGATACCTCCCAAACCCGCACCTGTCGAGAAACCCCAGGAGCCGCCACCTGTTCAACCGGTCACCGTTCCAGCGATGCCGATGGCGGCTGCCACCGAAACCGCACCGGGTGTGATCGATCCGGCGCCGCCAACGAGTGCGACGCAAGGACCCGGCTCGGAGGGAGGCGCCGGGAGCGGCGCTGGTGCCGGAAGCGGAGAGGGACAAGGCTCTGGACTGGGTCCGGGCGTCGGCGGCGGAACGGGAGGGGGCGCGTACCGACCCGGGAACGGCGTGTCGAGCCCACGCCTTGTCCGCGAGGTGAAACCAAACTATACGGCCGACGCGATGCGCGCGAAGATTCAGGGCGTGGCCATGCTCGAATGCGTGGTCTTGCCAGATGGCACTGTCGGAGAGGTGAAGATTATCAACTCAATCGATACGCTTCATGGCTTGGACGAAGAAGCGATCAAAGCGGCCAAACAATGGCGGTTCTCGCCGGGCCTTCGCTTTGGGGCGCCGGTTGCGGTTCTCGTGAAGATTGAGCTCACGTTCACACTCCGCTGAATCCTCCCCGCGCACCGCCGCTCTTGTGACGAATCCGTTAGTTTCGGCTCTCGCCGACCCCCATTTGATTCCTTTCGAACCGGCAATACGAGAACTGCTGCATCGAACCGGACGGCGTGACATGCTGCTCTTGCTCGGACTGGACGAGATGAAATCCTTCGCCAAGACTCTCTTGGAGCGCCACGGGTTCGTAGCGGACCACTTCCAAACCGGAACAGTGCGTCGGCCCAGTCGGCGCAAAGGTTGCGATCACGGCTTGGCCCTGAGGTCGCAACGCGCGCCGCAGTTGGCTGACGTATTGCGCGCGCTCGGATACGTCTATCAGGAAGTGAAATGCCGCGCGGTCGTGCCAGACGTCGAAGGCGTTCGAAGGAAGTACCGCATCCCTGAAATCTGCTACGACCCACTCAATTGCTTCCGCGCGTTGCCCGAGCCTCTGCCGGGCGGCGTCAATTGAGGCGCCCGACACATCCATGACTGTGAGGTTGGTGTAACCCCTGTCGAGGAGATCGTCGACGAGGGTGGAGGCGCCACCTCCGACATCGATGATCGCGGCGTGCCGATCACGAGCGGCGCGCTCAACCAGATCGAGGGAACGCTCCAAATGGTGCCGATACCAGCTCACGTCCGCCGGGGACTTTGTGGTGTAAATACGGTCCCAATGCATGCGGGCGTCGAACACGATGCCATTGTAGGACGACGCGCACGTGACGAAGCGCCACGCTGTGGCCCGCCACGGTCGATTCTCCGTGCTCGACGGGCGAGAAGGGCGCTCGGACTGCCGTCTTTCGGGCGAATCTATTTCGCCCGGGGTAAACCGTTGCCGACGATGTCCCGATAAGACCCTCTGGATGGATCTGTCTTGCAGGCGGCCGTTTTGGATGCTGCCGCTCGGCCGGTTCGATCCGCGTTGGTGGCTGCCGGCGGCTACCGCGTTGATATTGCTCGATTACGTCACGGGGCCAGCAGCGCCTTTGCCTGTCGTCTACGCCGTGCCGGTAACTCTCGCGGCGTGGTATTCCGGTCAGGTCATGAGTTTGTGGCTTGCGCTGATCCTTCCCACGAGTCGCCTGGTACTTGAACTCTGGGTATGGAGTCCGCCTCCATCGTCACCGGACGAAGCGCTGGTGACCGCCATGATTCGGATCAGCACATTTACGCTCCTCGCCCTTGTGACGTTCCGGCTCTCTGAACACGAGCGTGCGCTCGAACGAGACTTGGCGGTGCTCCAGGGGCTTCTACCCTTGTGCTCGTTCTGCAAGAGCATCAAGAACGGGAAGAATGAGTGGGAATCACTTGAATCCTATCTGGAATCCCGCTCGGGCGCGGAGTTCTCGCACGGCATCTGTCCTAACTGCTCGCAGCAGCGCTTCGAAGCCTAACCGCTCGGCGCGTCGGCTCTCGGTCCTCAAGCCCATTCGTGACCGAGGTAGTACCGACCGCTCCCCTGTCCGAACGGCGCGCCTTCTGGCGCATCCGCGCGCCTCCTGAACTGCGCTCGACTACGCGCGAATCTCTCAGGACATCTTCACTGCCGTCGAGGTAGATAAGCCGCTTCTGATTGTGACCAGTGCATGCTCCGGACTCCACCCGGACTCTAGCCGGGAGGGGCTGAAAGCTCTGCTGTGGCGACGCTTCCCGTGCGTTCGACATCACCTTCAGCATCAACTTCAGACTCACCAGTCACCGACACTTGCAAGCCGCCGTGCCCATTCACCGGTAGGCAGAATCGCGTCGATACCGAATCAGGGCTGCAAGAGAGCCCGACGTGTGCGGCAACGCTTTGCCGAAAACGCATAGACGATGACTGCGGTCATGAAAAGAATGGACGCGCGATTCCGGCGACTCAGTCAACGCGTCCGAGGATTGGATTCTTCAAATGCACATGCTGCCGACTCTGTCACACGCACTCGACGAAAACGCCGGCCTGCATCGGTCCGCTGAGACAGCGCCGTTTCCGGACATGGTCTGGGTGCCGGGCGGCACGTTTCGCATGGGTTCCGACAAGCACTATCCCGAGGAGCGCCCTCAGCACCGCGTCACCGTCGATGGGTTCTGGATGGATCGCTATCCCGTGTCCAACGAACGCTTTGCGCGGTTCGTCGAGGCGACCGGTCACAAGACGTTCGCAGAGATTCCACCCAATCCGGCCGACTATCCGGAAGCCCTTCCGCACATGCTGCATGCCGGATCGCTGGTGTTCGTGCAACCGTCCGGCGCCGTGGATCTCAAGGACTTCACGAACTGGTGGAAGTACGTACGTGGCGCCGACTGGCGGCATCCGTACGGCGCCGGGGACACGAACGAGGGACTGGAAACCCACCCGGTCGTGCACGTCACGTTCAGCGACGCCGAAGCCTGCGCGCAATGGCAGGGCAAGGAACTCCCGACCGAAGCCGAGTGGGAATTCGCCGCGCGCGGAGGGCTGGACAGCGCCGCCTACGCGTGGGGCGACGAATTCCTGCCGAACGATCGGCACATGGCCAATACGTGGCAGGGAGAGTTTCCCTGGCAGCACCGATCCCAGGACGGATACGAACGAACGTCGCCCGTTGGGGCGTACCCGCCGAACGGCTACGGGCTTTACGACATGATCGGCAATGTCTGGGAATGGACGGCGGACTGGTACCAGCCACGGCATCCCGGTGAAGCCGTCAAGGCGTGCTGCATCCCCGCGAATCCCCGCGGGCCTCGCGCGGAAGACAGCTACGATCCGTGTCAACCCGCGATCAAGATCCCACGCAAGGTGCTGAAGGGCGGATCGCACCTGTGCGCGCCGAACTACTGCCGGCGGTATAGGCCCGCCGCGCGCTACCCGGAACCGATCGATACGTCCGCCTGTCACGTCGGCTTCCGCTGCATTGTCCGACCGGCAGCAGAGCGAGCTTGACATGGCGGAGCTCCTCGGCGGGTTTGGTCGCATCGCGAGTCAGCTGGCAGAGGCTGCGGCTGTATTCGTCGTCGCGTTTGCCTCGCTCGCCCGCGCCATGACACGCCCAGAAAACGCCACAGCCCGATGACCACCGAATCGAGCGAGGCGCTCTCGACGAAGCTGGCGCTCGAGGAAGAAGCGCGGCACCTGCGCTTCTCCGGACCTTGCGACCCCTTTGTCCAGCCAATCCCGGCTCCGGTGCTGCGCCGGCACCCGCTGGTGACTCGACGCCTGCCCACGCAGAGCTTCAACAACGGGTTCGCACCGACCATACTGATCGTCGACGACCATGAAGACGGCCGGGACATGCTGGTTGAGTACTTCCTGGCGCGCGCATATCCGGCCATTGCGGTTGGTGACCCGCGGCTCGCCGCAACGTACTGCCGTGACGTCGCGCCGGCAGTCGTGCTCGTGGATCTGTCGCTTCCGACGCTCGATGCCGCGTGCCAGTTGATATGCACAATCAAGAAACAGGTCGACCGCGGTGTTGCTCCCTACATTGTCGGGTTGAACGGCTGGGGGTTCGTGCAACAGGCCGCGCCTGCCATCGCCGCGGGCTGCTCCGTAGTGATCGCCAAACCGCTCGATCTGGGCCTGCTCGTGGCGGCGGTGACAATCGGCCTGGCTGCAAATGTTGGGGGCTGTTCGGCGGTGTGATGGCTAGGAACGCAACCGGGAACCGATAGGGCCGCGCCAGGGCTAGTTGGACAATGGTTGCAACGCGGCCAGTGCCCGAGTTCGCTGGTTCGCAACCACGCTCACCGCCGACGACCACCTTCGGTAACCCTCCAATTCGACGCGCACCACGCGCGATCCGGTCGGCATGCCGTTCAGCACAAGCGGGGTTCGGCCGACTGGACGATCATTGACAAACACCGAGGCGCCATTCGGCATCGAATTGACAGCAAGGGCACCGCGATATCTCGGGGCGTTCGGCCGTGCCGCGCGCGGGGCTGACGCCACGCGCACTGGAATTCTTCGCGTTGGGCTCGAGCGCGTGACTAACCTGTACGTTCTACCTGTCGCCGCTGTCGGAACAGGTTCATGAGGTCCCGCTACTGGTACAGTGACGCCCTTCGTGTTGGAATCAACTTGAAGAGGTGAGCTCCCGCGCGCTGTCAGTGATGTGGTCGTCAGAGGATTGCGTGATGCCGGCGCCGACCCGACCGCAGGCGGTGGTGTCTGCGGCGTGCGGAATACTGACCGCGTCGGTGACGACAGCGCCAAAACGATGCCGACCGCAACTCCGATCGCAAAGGAAACGGGTGAAGGTGGCATGTGCGACCGTGCCGTCGAGAGCAGCGCGTACCACCGACGCCGGGACACCGTAACCGCGCTCGGTGCTTCGGATACTCTAGGATCCTTTTCGTCAGATGACTTGAGATCGACCGCTCGCTCAAAGGCGTGTGCGCACGCCAGACAGATGAATAGGGAGCGCTGACGAAACGTGCCCTTCCGAATAATGCGTGGTGACGAGCACTGAGGACACAACGGCGGCGACTGATCGAGCATGTTGCCCTCCGGAGGAGTGAACGGCAGCAGCCGCGCAGATTGTACCGCTATTCTTTTCTTTTGGCGGACTCTCAAGCGGACGACAGGGTTAGGTGGCTCGACCGACAAGCGCGGAGGCAGGGTCGGACGCTTAGGCGAGAGGGAGAAGCTGATGATTTTTGGACAGCGCACGCAGTTTCGGCTGGTGGGCGTCGCGGCTGCAATCGTCCTCGCAGTCGCGTGCGTCCCTTCTCCCGCGTACGCGTGGGGAATTGAGGGCCACCAGGCAGTTGCAAGGCTCGCGGAGCAGCACCTCGTCCCTACGGCCAAAGCTGTCGTCAACCAGCTTCTCGGCCAGACCATGGCGTCAATCGCCGCCTGGGCCGACGAGGTGCGAGACACGACGCATCCGCATACCTACAACTGGCATTTCGTGAATATTCCGTCCACGGCGGAGCGCTACGATCCCTCGCGCGATTGCCAGCCGACGCCGAGGGGCGATTGCATCGTCGCGGCGCTCGAACGGCTGGAACAAGACCTTGGAAACACTTCGCTCCCGGCCGCTCAACGGCGGGAGGCGTTGATGTTCATCATTCATGTCGTAGGAGACTTGCACCAACCGCTGCACGCGATCAGCACGAACCAGGATCTCGGCGGCAACCGCAGATATCTTGAAGAGATCGGCGGCGCGACCAATCTCCATGCTGCGTGGGACAGTGGAATCATTCGCGCCAGTGGACACACCGCAGACGACCTCGTGAACAACCTGAACCGAGCGACCTTTGGCGTCGATCAATCTGCGGATGCGGTGGGAACGTACACCGAGTGGGCCATGGCAAGTTTCACGGTCGCCAAAACGATTGTTTACTCACAGGTGGACGGTGACGATCGAATTACGGGAGCGGAACGAGAGTTCGCCATGTCGGTGATCGAAGATCAAATCCGACTCGCAGGGATCCGTCTCGCCGGTGTGTTAAATCGCGTTCTTGGCGGTCCCCCATCAGAGCTCGGAAGATAGAACCGGCCAAGCCAAATCGCATAGACGACACCACAAGGACCCGACCGGGACAGGTACCAGGATTACCGGCATGTGGCACCTCTCGGTAGGGCGGGCTTGTTGGCCGCGGGATGTCTCCGGCGCCAGATCATGGTGCCCGCAGGTATAGTCACGTCGGTCATGAACCGGTATGTCTCCTCAGACAGGGCGTCATTTCTGCTCGTCTGTGTTCTGGTCATCGCGCTCTCGCCGCTGACGCCCGCAGGCGGGCAATCGCTGATCCCGTCCACTCCCAGCGTCACCGCGATTCATCTCCGGGCGGACGAACGCATGGAAATCGACGGGCAGCTGAGCGAGGAGGCGTGGCGCCGCGCTGAGCCAGCCGCCGATTTCCGGCAGCAGGATCCGAACACTGGCGAGCCGGCCACCGAAGTGACCGAGGTGCGCGTCCTCTACGACGAGCATCGCGTCGTGCTTGGTGTCACCTGCATTGATTCCGAGCCGGACCGGCTCCTCGGCAACCAGATGCAACGCGATCAATCGCTCGCGGCTGACGACCGATTCATGGTCGCCATCGACACGTATTCGGACGGTCGCTCCGGCTACTACTTTGAGATCAATCCGTCGGGCGCAATGGGAGACGGTCTCGTCCTCCCGGGCAACGGCATCTCCGTCAACCGATCGTGGGACGGCATCTGGACCGCTCGCGTGGCGCGGGGCTCGATGGGCTGGACGGCGGAAATCGAGATCCCGCTCCAGACGATCAATTTCGATCCGAATGCCTCGAGCTGGGGCATCAACTTTCAGCGGTCGATCAGGCGCAAGACCGAAGAAACGCTCTGGAGCGGGTGGGCACGCAACCAGGGGCTGACGTACATGGCGACCGCCGGACGTTTGGAGGGTCTTTCGGGACTCAATCAGGGACTGAGGCTCGATCTCGTTCCGTACATTGTTGGAAGTTCGTCTGCGGCGCCTGGTCGCGGGGCGCCCGCGTCTGTGGCCAACGGGGCATTCGGAGGCGACATCGTCTACAACGTCACGTCAGGCCTGCGCGCCAACCTCTCGATCAACACCGATTTTGCCGAGACGGAAGTCGATCAGCGGCAGGTGAACCTCACGCGCTTCCCGCTCTTCTTCCCGGAGAAGCGCGCCTTCTTTCTCGAAGGGGCGAGCCTGTTCACCTTCGCCCGTGAGCCTGGCAACGCGATCGTGCCGTTCTTCAGCCGCCGGATCGGTCTTGATGATTCCGGCGTGCCTCAACCAATCGACTACGGCGCAAAGCTCACAGGGCATGCAGGCGCCTTCGACATCGGGGTTCTCCAGGTGCAGACGCGTGACCGCGGACCGGCGCAGGGCGAAGACGTCACGGTGGTGCGGTCGCAGCGCCGCTTCTGGCGTCAGTCGTACGTCGGCGGCATCTTCACGACGAGAAGCGGTGGGGCTGCGGTCGCGCGCCAGACCGCGGGCATCGACGCGGCACTCTCAACATCGGAGTTCCTTCGCAGGCAGGTCCTCGAGGTCAGTGGCTTCTACCTGAATACGACGAAGCTACCGGGGTCGCGCGGCGGGTCAGCCTTCGGCGCCCGCGTCAACATGCCGAACGATCCAATTAACGTGCGCATCGCTGTGCGCGAAGTGCAGGATGGTTATGACCCCTCGGCCGGTTTCGTCGATCGGCGCGGCTACCGGCTGATTGATCCCGGGCTTCGATATACCGTGCACACCGAAACCAACCGCTTCGTCCGTCGGTTTTCGTTCGAGGGGGATTTCAACTACATCTTCAATCTGGAAGGGCAGCTGGAGACGCGCCGCCCCGATCTGCAGTTGATGCGGATCGATCTCCAGCCGGGCGACCTCATCGAGTTCCACCTTCTCCCTCTCTACGAGCGGCTGCCGCGCAGCTTTCAGATTTTTCCCGGGGTCGTCCTGCCGGCGGGCGGTCAGTACAGCTTTCTGCGCCGGCGCTCCCAGGTGCAGTCAGCCACCAACCGGCCGGTGTCGCTCAACGCGGTGTATGAGGACGGCGCGTTCTATTCCGGTCAGCGGCGACAGGTGACCGGCACGTTGAGTATCCGGCCGCATCGTGGCTGGTTGATCAACGTCGGCGCGGACTACAACGAGATCGCACTTGCCGAAGGGCGATTTACCACCCGCGTGTGGACCAATGACGTCAACACGCAGCTCAACCCGTTCGTATCGCTCGTCAACCGCCTGCAGTACGACACGGTGACGCGCCAGCTTGGATGGCAGTCGCGCTTTCGATGGATCACCAAGCCTGGCAACGATATCTTCTTCGTCTACACCCACAACTGGACGGACCAGGCGACACTGCAGACACTCGATCGAAAAGCTTCGATCAAGATCGTTCGAACGCTCCGTTTCTAGGACCGCACCATACCGTGATGTCGCAGAGCTGGGACTCGCTGTTCGCCATTTCCGCGTCACCAAGTGTCAGAGCGCGTTGTAAATGATAGCGGCGCAAATTCCCAGCATGATCGCGGCGACGACAATGAAGAGCCAGAAATCAGCAGGCGGACGCTCGAACGGGGATAGCCCATCCACCCGCGTTTTAGATCCCCGGTGGGCGGTCGCCGGACGGGTGTTTCGCGAATGTGGACCGGCGGCGCATCCCATGGCGTCGACAGACGCTAGGGAAGATTTGCTTCCCCGACGTCAACTTTCCAACGAATTGGGTGCGCGGCACCACGAAAGGCGCGTTCGGCGGTACGAGCGGCGCCCTTTTTCAGAGCTTGAGGAGACGCTCGCGCAACACGCGAGACTGGATTCGGCTCACCGGCAGTTTCTGGCCGTTCCCGAGGACGGCGACGTGAGACCCGCCCGGCATGACGGCGACCTTTCCGATCTGATCCACGTTGGCCAGCGTGCCACGCCCAAGACGGATGAATCTCGCGGGATCGAGCATCCTTTCCAGATCCTTCAACCGATACGTGATCGTGTGGCGCTCGTTGCGGGTCGTGGTGATGTTCAGCAGCTCTCCATCAGCCACGATCGAGGCGATCTGCTGGACGGGCACAATCACCACCTCTTCGCGGTGACGGACGGGGATCCTCTCGAGATACGGCGGTCGCGCGGACGACTCGTACGTATCAGGGGCCTGTCCGACCCGCGATGCCTGCTCCGCAACGATTTCCGCGTGCTCCATCCGATCCTGCGCGCGGTTCAGCGTGTCGCGTAGACGTGCCTTGTCCACTGGCTTCAACAGGTAGTCGACGGCATTCACCTCGAACGCACGTACGGCGTACTCGTCGTACGCGGTCACAAACGCGATGAGCGGCAGCGACTGCTTCTTCAGCTGGCGCACGACGCCCATGCCATCGAGCTCCGGCATCTGCCAGTCGAGAAACGCGAGGTCGGGCTTCTCCTTCTCAATCATCGCGACGGCCTCGCGACCCGACGACGCCTCCCCGACCACCGCGACGTCTTCGAACGACCGCAGCAGTGCCACCAGGAAACTTCGCGCCGGCCGTTCGTCGTCGGCGACGACGACGCGCAGGCGGGCGCTCACACGGCGACCTGTTCGGCCGGCTGATCGCGCGAGCTCGACGTGACGGGAATCCGGACCTCGACGCGGGTGCCGTTCCCGGGCGCACTCTCAATCGAGAGCGACGCCGCGGCGCCGTATTGACCCTGGAGTCGGCGCTCGACGTTGCGGAGACCGACGCCCTGCTCCCGGCCTCGCTGCAGCGCGTCGATTGAGACGCCGGCACCGGTATCCTCGATGCGGACGGTCAGCTGCCGGACGCCGGCCGGATCGCTTTCGATCCGCGCGAGGATGGTCACATCGCCTCCCGCGGAACGTTGCGCGACGCCGTGCTTCACCGCGTTCTCTACAAGCGGCTGCAGCACGAGTGGCGGCAACCGGATGTGGCGGAGGCGAGCCGGCACGTCGATCGACACACGCAGTCGCTGCTCGAAGCGCGCCCGCTCGATGTCGAGATACGCCTCGATGAGATCAAGCTCGCGCCCGAGTGTGGTGAACTCGCCTTCCGAGCGAAGCACGCCGCGCAGCAGCGACGTGAGCCGCAGCAGTGTCTGTAGTGCACGCGGCGGCGCCGTTTGAATCAGGTAACCGATCGTCGTGAGCGCATTGAAGAGGAAGTGCGGGTTGATCTGCGCGCGGAGGGCGCGGAGCTCCGCCTCGGTGGCGAGCCGCCCCATCTCGCGCTCGCGGATCTCCCGTTCGTGCCGTTCTTGCGTGATCCGAATCGCGTCGATGCGACGCGCCACGATCGTGACGATGGCGTCGAGCGTCGCGATGTCATCCGAAAGCAGGCGGCGGCCACGGGTCAGCGGCGCGATTGTGATGGCGTAACGCGGTGCTTCTCCGGTCGGCACGATGGCCTGCGTCACACCATCGTCGCCGCGCGTCACGAGAGGACCGAGCGGTTCCTGAGCGCGCGATGCGTCCCACTCGCGCCATGTGACGCGGGGGGAGCTCAGCGACGGTCTTACCAGGTCACAGACCGTCGACAGCAGCGTGGGGACATCGTCGAGCGACTGGGCGATCGCCGTGATCGAGGCGCGCAACGCGCGGTAATTCGGGCGGCGCAGGAGGACGGTGTCGACGAACCACGCGGTCGCCCTGCGCATCGTCGGATATAGCAGCGCGGTGGCCACCCACAACGTCATCAACAGGCCAAACTGCTGCGGATCACGCTCGATGAACTCGCCAAACGCGACGGAACGGCCACCAAACGTCGCGACGGCGACAAACGCGACGGTCACCACAGCGAGCAGTGCCAATGCGCGCTTGAGGAACAGATCGGCGAGGGCGAACGGATAGTCCTGGTACAGGATGGCGAGTGCCAGCGGCAGCGAGGCATGATGGCCGAGAAGTTCCACCGGCCACGACGTTTCTCCGCTATGCAGCTGGCTCAGGTGCAGCGCCGAGACCGCGAACACCGCAAGCGCCGCGACCCACAGCGTGCGCCGCGAGCCCGGTTGTCCGCGCGTTGCCGCGGCAAGCGGGATCACGAGCGCGACGAAGGTGTAGGTCAGCAGCCGCATGCCGTCGGCCGAGGGCACCGGCGTGCCCTCCCACGCGGCCGCAAGATGCAGGACCGCGGCGATCGCGCTCACTGCGTAGGCGACAACGCCGATGAGGCGCTTGATAACACCGCCCACGCCGTCGCGTCCACCGCGCAGGACCGAGTGAACCACGACGGCCGGCAACAGGCCGAGCGCACCAAATCCGATCGCTGATAGAAACGGGAACGGTCCCTCGACGCCGAATTTTGGCAGCACGTACGCGGGCAGCGTGCAGAGATTCCACAGCAGACCGAGGATCGACGTGAAAAGCAGCAGCGGGTCGCATGCCGACGCGTCGCCGGCCGTCCGGCGCGCACGGATCACCATCGCGAAGAGCATCGCGTAGAGCACCACGCCGGTGCTCAGCCCGACGAGATTCAGCAGCTCACCGAGGTTCACGGTCGACACGGTACGCTCCCGCCGACACACACGGAATCAGAAGCCTGCAGATGGTCCTTTTCGGCCAATGAACGGTCGGAGGGAACAACCAGCGGCACCCGTCCACTCATCGTGCGTTCAGCGACGTTCATTTTGCCTCATCGACCACTCATTCGCTTCTGTTCGTCTTGCGCGTTCCCCTTTAGTACGGTCCGTCACGAGGAACCTTCATGAAGGCGACACTAATCTTTGTTTTGCTCATCGTGCTGGCCATACTTCCGGGCCGGGCCAGCGCCCAGACAACCAGCGTCTCGGGAGTGCTGACGAATGCACTGTCGGGCGACACGGTCCCGAACGCCGTTGTCACCCTGCAAGCCGCCACGCTGTCGCGGCAGACGCGAAGCGGTCCGGATGGCCGCTATTCGTTCTCCGAGGTCCCTTCGGGGATGTATCAGCTCACCGTACGAGCCGACGGCTATCTGCCCATGCGGAGCGATGTCACCATCGGCGCGACGCCGCTCGCCAGTGATCTTCAACTCAATCCGGAGCTTCACTTCAGTGAAGTGACATCGGTGAGCCCGGACGCGAAGGATTCGTTCCTGTCCTTCCAGTCCACAGAAGCGCTCGGCGGCCAGGCGCTGACCAAGGAATTGGCACCCACGCTCGGGGCAACGCTCGAGAACCAGGCGGGCGTCGCATTGCGAAGCTTCGGCCCCGGACCGGCACGCCCTGTCATCCGCGGCATGGACGGCGACCGAGTGCTGATTGTCGAGAACGGCCTTCGCATGGGCGATTTGTCGAGTCAGTCCGGCGACCACGGCGTCAACGTCAATCCAGCGTCGGCGCAGCGAATTGAGGTCGTGCGTGGGCCCGCCACGCTGCTTTACGGCGCCAACGCGATCGGTGGGCTTGTCAACGTCGTGACAAATGAGATTCCGACTGCTCCGGTCACGAAGGCGACGGGATTGTTCACGCTCGACGCCTCATCAGGAGCACCGGGAGGCGGCGCGGCCGGCAACGTGACGGTCGGCACCGGAAAGTTCGCGTTGAATGTCGCCGGAAGCGGCCGAAGGCAGGACGACTTCAAGTCGCCTGAGGGCACGATTCCAAACTCCTTCAACCGCGCCACCATGGGGCAGGTGGGGGCCGGCTACACATCGGACACGGCATACCTCGGCGCCAGCTACGGGTACGACAAGACGCATTACGGAATCCCGTTCGTCGAAGCAGGCGAGACGAACCTGAACCCGCGGCGCAAGAACTTCACGGTGCGTGGCGAGAAGCGCGGGATGGGCGGCGTGTTTGATTCGTTCCGCGGTTCACTGGGCGTGCGCCGGTATCGCCACGACGAGCTCGACGGCGAGGAGGTTGCGACCTCGTTCAGGAACGACACGTCGGAGCTCGAGCTGCTGGCGCATCACGGCGCCGCTCGAAAGGTGCATGGAGCCATCGGCGGGTCGGTGCTGACGCGGGAATTCGAGGCAAGCGGCGAAGAGGCCCTGTCGCCGATCGTCGATCAGAAGGGATACGCCGCGTACCTGTACGAGGAGGTCAGCGCTTCATCGCGGGTGCAGGTTCAGTTCGGAGGACGAGTCGACCACTCGAAGTTCACACCCGCGGCAGACGAACCCTCGGCCGACTTCACCAATTTCTCTAGCTCGTTCGGCGTGGTCGTGACGCCAACCGAGGGGACCTCGGTCGCGCTAAGCGTGGCGCGCGCGTCGCGCAACCCGGCACTCGAGGAGCTGTACTTTCATGGGCCGCACCCCGGCAACAACGCCGTGGAGAACGGCAACACCGATCTCGAGTCCGAACACGCGCTGGGCTTCGACGCGTCGCTGCGGTGGCGGAACTCGATCGCGTCAGGCGAAGTGACGTTCTTCGTCAGCAAGATTAACAACTTCATCTTCCGCAGGTTCCTGGGTGACGTGGAGGACGACCTGCCGGTCACCGAGTTCGACCAGGCCGACGGCCGCATGGCAGGGATGGAATCGCACCTCGATGTGCGCCTCGGTCCCATCGTCTGGCTCGAGGGCGGGCTCGACTACGTGCGCGGCGACCTGACCAGCCTCGACTTGCCCATGCCGCGCATACCGCCCCTCCGCGGTCTCGCAGGTCTCCATTTACGGAAGAACGCCTTCGAGGCCGGCGTTGATGGGACGTTCACGGCAAAGCAGGATCGCGTGTACGCGCAGGGATTTTCCGGAACAACCATCGGCGAAACGCCGACAGATGGGTACAACCTGGCAAAGGTGTTCGCGTCGTATTCGTTCGGGTCCGGCACGATGGTCAACACGATCACCGCTCGTCTCGACAACGCGGGGAACACGCTGTATCACAATCACCTGAACTACCTGAAGGATCTGGCTCCCGAAATGGGGCGTAACTTCGCGGTCGTTTATAGCGTCAAGTTTTAGTGCGGTTACGAAACGGTCCCGGCCAGGGACGTCGATCCTTGACCCGCCGGGCCGTTCCATTCGATGGCGAAACGCCAGCCGCCCGCCATGTTCAGATCGGTCTGCACGTCATAGCGGCCCTTCGTGGCGGTCGGGACGACCGTACTCGCGCCGAACATGGGCGCCATCCCCGCCATGGCCATTGTTGCGTTTACGCTGACCGTTCCTACGTCGACCAATTGACCATCGGGTCCCCGGAACTCGAGCACGAATGCGTCTTTCCGCTGTTTCAGTGTTCCGCTCGCCGATAGCAGCACGACGTCGAGCGCGCCGGCGCGAACACGTTGAACTTCCTTCAATGCCGGCGCTTCTTCGGCCTTGCCACATGCGGAAACAGTCGCGATCAGTGCGAGCAGGAGTCCCCAATGCATCATTGAACGCATCATCGTTTTGCGTGTGAGCTCGCGGGCAGAAGCATGATGCTCGCCGGTGCGCGCACTCCTCGAATGACTGTCCCAGCGGGGAGGGTGAGCGGCTTCCGGAGCAGAAACGGATGCCGGTACTTGTCGCTGTATTCGTAGAGCCAGAGTAGCGGCTTGACGGCTCCGTCAGGCAACACGGCAACAACCTGCGTGCCGTCCTGAGCGCTCTCGGGTAGCAGCCCATCGAGCACGAATGGCTGCTTCAATGTGAACGTACCGCTGACTCGAATACGCCCCGGTCCCGGCTGCAGCGTCGCCGGCGTCTCGAATTTCGGCGGCTTCGGCAGCACGTTGGGATTGTTGCCCTTGAGCATGCCGCCCACCACCCAGTCACTCACCAGCTCTACCTGCTCCTGTGTGAGTCCCGCATCGTTGCGGAATTGGCCGAAGCCTTTCACGGCTCCCCATGGCGGCATCCGGCGCGCCAGCACGGAGTCTTTGATGGCATCGGCGTACGGCTGCGCCTCGCGGTACGTCATGAGTGAGAACGACGTGCCCCCTTCGCGGTGGCACGACGCGCAATGGTCATACACGATGCGCGAGATCTCGCGGTTCCAGGTAATCTGCGCCGAGCCGAAATCGTGCGCCGTGACGGTCAAACCGCCTGCGCACAGGACGATCAGGAGTGCCGTGAGGCGCTTCTTCATCCTTGTGGGTCTCGCGGCGCGTGCTCGGGCCGCACGGGTATGTCGAAATGAGCGGTGTTGATGACGCCGTTCCGCTGGAACTGGACCCAGACGCGATAGACCCGCGCACGCGGGAACACCAGTTTGAACCCCATATGCTCCCCAGCCTCGGTGGTGAACGGATGGGTATGCATCATGTCGATCAGGTCGTCGCTCGCCGCAAGCATGTGCCCCCACGCCCCGAGATACTTCTGCAGTCCGTCCGCCGGACCGAGCGTGAAACGGAGCTGCGTGGGCTCACCGGCGACCGGCTCCTCGGGGCTGGTTGTGACGCCGACGCTCAGGTTCTCTCCCTGTTTCACCGCGTAATCGCGGGTCAGCGGCGGGACTGGGTATTCATCGCCCGGGACGAAGACGGTCTGCGTGATCAGCTGCGGCGTCGAAGCTTCAGGATAGAAGTCACCCAGCACTCGATACATGCCGGCTTTCGGAAACGCGATGTCGTAGGTGAAGGACGTCCCGTTCCATTCCGGGTGATCGTGGACGAAGAAGCTCAGGTCACGGCTGACGATGAACGCGTGAAACAGCTTTTCATGGACGACCGAGAACTTCTTGACGGGATTCCCCTTCCAGGGATCGAACACCTCCAGCGTCAGGCGCACGCGCTGCCCCGGCATCGGGGCCGGCGACACCGCCAGATCCATGTGGTACTCGACGGGTTCCGGAATGTCGGTGACGAGCTTCATCCCGCATCGCGGGCAGGTCCCTGGGTTGTGCGCCCGAATGTCCTTGTCCATCGGGCAGATCCAGATCGAATCCGTAGACGGGTTCGGTGTCACCGCCGTCTGCGCGGTCGTCACGCCGGCGTCGACCGTCGCAGCCGGCTTCGAACGGACACAGGACGAGGGCAGGGCGATCGCGATCAGCGCGGGCGCCACAAACAGATACTTCATCAGGCCCCCCGTTCTGCAGGTTGCATATCGCCGGAGCCGTCGTGCGTCAGCGATTCCACGCGGCGGCGGCGCGCCCAGTACCGGCGGATATCCTCCGCGATGACGAACAGACACGGTGTCATGAAGAGCACGTGCAGCGTGGACGTCACCATCCCCCCGATGCTCGGCGCCGCGATCGGCTTCATGATCTCCATCCCCGGCCCCGACGAGAGCGGAATGAGCGAGAGCGACAGGATGATCGTCGCGACGGTCATCAGCTTGGGGCGTAGCCGCGCAGTCGATCCTTCGATGACCGCATCGACGAACGACTGACCTTCCGGCCTATTGGCCAGCGCCTCGCGGATGAAGATCACCATGATGATGCCGGTCTGCACCGCGACCGCAAAGACCGTGATGTATCCAATGATCACCGCGGTCGTCATCGGATAGCCGAGCAGCCACTGCAGGAATACGCCGCCGGCCAGCGCGAACGGCACCGACATCGCCACGAGGAACGCCTCGCTGACCGACTTGAACGCCATCACGAGCAGCCCGAAGATGATCGCGAGCGTCAATGGAATGATGACGCGCAATCGCGCCTGGGCGGCGGTTGTGTACTCGTACAGACCGGTCCACTCGACGGAATACCCCACCGGCAGCGTCAGGTTCTTTGCGAGGAATTGCTTCGCGTTGTCGACATAGTCGGTTGCCGTCACATTCTGGATGTCGACATAGATGTAGCCCGCCAGCGTGCCGTTGTCGTTCCGAATCATCTCCGGCAGCTTGCGAACAGACACGTCCGCCACCTGGCCGAGCGGCACGGAGCCGCCGTTGCCGGTCATCACGGGCGTATTACGAACCTTCTCGAGCGTGTCGAGATATTCGGCCGAGTACTGCACGGCCAGTGGGACGACCGTGTTGTCGGACTGTTTGATGCCGAGCACGTTGTCGCCGCCGATCGCATAGCGCACCGTCAACAGCGCTTCGTCGGCGGGTATGCCGTGCACCGCAAGCCGGGCGAGGTCGTAACGCACGTCGGTGTAATACCCTTCCGAAATCCGCTCCGCGAGCACGTATTTCGTCCCCGGCACATCCCGCAGGAGGCCTTCGACCTGCTGCGAGATCCGTTCGATCTCTACCACGTCAGGTCCCTTGACCTTGAGGCCGACCGGCGTCTGAATCCCGGTCGTCTGCATCATGACGCGCGCGCGAATCGGCTGGACCCACGTGTTGACGTAGCCGATGATCTGCACCGCGCGATCCATCTCCGCGATCAACGTGTCCTTCGTCATCCCCGGCCGCCACGTCGACTTCGGCTTCAGCATGATCGTCGTCTCGATCATGGAGACGGGCGCCGGATCGGTTGACGTGTCCGCCCTCCCAAGCTTCGAGAACACGCGATCCACTTCGGGAATCGCTTTCAGCTTGCGATCCATCTGCTGCACGATCCATCCGGCCTCGCGTGTCGGCAGGCCCGGCAGGGTCGTCGGCATGTAGAGGACGGAGCCTTCGTCGACGTCAGGCAGGAAATCCCGCTCGAAACCGCGCATCAGCACCACGGCCGCGACGACGGCGACCAACCCGAAGGCGGTGAACGCATAGCGGTGCCGGATCGTCCAGTGGAGCGCGGCCGCGTACAACCTCACCGGCCGGGACTGTTGATAACTGTGCGTGACGCCCGATTTCCGCATCAGTGCCCAGACGAGGACAATCGCGACAACGAACCCCGTCACCTCGAAGATCTCCGCTCGGAAATCGGCGCCCGCAAATCTCGAGAGAACGGCCCCGGCGACGAGCGCGGCTGCAACGACGGTCGCCGCGAGCGTGTATCGGTGCGATCCGAGACGAGACATCGTCGTAACACGACGGGCCCCCGACTCCGTCCCCGCCCGGCCACGCACGTCGCGCTCGAACACCCAGACCATGATGATCGGCAGGAGCACGATCGTCAGCAGTGTCGAGACGGCAACCGCAAAGGTCTTGCTGTAGGCCAGCGGGTCGAAGAGGCGCGCCTCTCGCGCCTCGAGGAAGAAGACCGGCAGGAACGACGCCACGATGATGAGCAGCGAGTACAGAAGGGGCCTGGCCACGCGAACGATCGAGCGAAGGATCACTTCGCGCTGCGCGGCACGGCTCATCGCCGGATGCGCGGCGAGCTCCGCCGCACAGTTCTCGACGATGACGATCGTCGCGTCCTCGATGGCGCCAATCGCGATGCACAGTCCCGCAAGCGAGAACAGATTGATCGTCTGATGGAAGGCGACGAGCGGCAGCACTGTGAAGAGCGTGCTCAGGAGCAGGATCGCAATCGGACCGACGGAGGATCGAAAGCTTCCGAGAAACAGCACGGTCACCAGGATCAGGACAATCAGCTCGGAGACCAGCGTGCCGAAGAACTGCTTCAACGTCGCCCAGATCCAGGCCGACCGGTCGTACGTCGTGACGATCTCGATCCCCTGTGGCAGCGACGCGCGGATGGTCTCCAACTTCTGTTCGATGCCGCGCGTGACCGCCAGGACGTTCTGATCCTGCGCCATGATGGCGATGCCGCCGACCGCTTCGCCCTCGCCGTCGAGATCGGCCGTGCTGCGTCGAAGGTCGTACCCGACCTGGAGATAGCCGACATCCTTCAGCTGGATCGGAGTGCCATCCGGGCCCCGCCCGAGGACGAGATCCGCGAGTTGGTCGATGCTGTCGGTGTTGATCGAGCCGCGAAGCTGGTACTCGCGATTCGTCACCTCGATCGTGCGGCCGCCGGTCTCCTGAAAGACGTCCTGCAGCGAATCGATCACCTGTCGCATCGACAGTCCCGTCGCCGCCATCAGCGGCGGGAACAGCTTGATCTGGTATTGCTTCTCCAGCCCGCCAACCGATGCGACTTCGGCAACACCAGCGACGCTCTGGAGCGCCGGCTTGATCACGCTCTCATTCAGGATCCGGAGCTCCCGCAGGTCGCGCAACCGCTCGTGGTCCATCAGCGCGTACTGATAGATCCATCCCATGCTGCTGGCATTCGGTCCCAGCGTGACGACGGCATCCGGCGGGAGCTGCGGCCGGATCGTGTTGATGCGATCCACGATCGTCTGCTGTACCGCGTCGCGCCGTGCGCCGTTGGCGAGGATGACGTAGATGAAGGAGTACCCCATGTGCGAGGTCCCGCGGATCGATTGAATCTGCGGCGACCCGGCCAGCGCCTTGATCACCGGCTCCGTCACATTCGATTCGATCAGCTGCGGGCTGCGCTGCCATTTCACATAGACGACGACCTGGGGATCCGAGATATCGGGAATCGCGTCGAGCGGGGCCGTGGTGAGCGCCCATGCACTGGCGACGACGGCGACTGCCAGCAGCGCCCAGACGATTACCCTGAAGCGAATGACGGTGCGCAGGACGGCGGCAATCATTGAGCGCTCTGCGCCGTGCCTTTGAGCTTGTACTCGGAGTCGATGAAGAAGCTGCCGAAGGTCACGACCTGATCACCTTCGCGAAGTCCGTCGAGTACTTGCGTATAGAGCTCGCCCTGGATGCCTGTCTTGATCTCCTGAGGCTCGTACTGTCCTTCCTGCCGCTGGATGTAGACGATGTGCGTGTCGCCCTCTTCGATGATGGCCTCGTTCGCGACCGACAGCATCTCGCCCCGATCGGTGACGATCTCGATCAGGTAGCTCCTCGTGTTCTCACGGCCGGTTGCGGCCAGCGTCACCTCGATGCGAAGCCGCCCGCTGTCTGGAACGACGCGCGTGACGCGCGCCTGGTTCATGGACGATCGCGATTCCACGGGGAACACCCGTGCACGCTGCCCCGCCTTGACCAACCCCGCCTCCGGTTCGCCCAGGTACGCGGTGATCACTTTTCGCGCCGTGTCGATGCGACCCGCCGTACGCACCCACGTCTGCACCGGACGCGTCGCGGCTTCGGTAACGGTGAGGGTGAGGTCGGCCGCCTGGGACTGGCTGACGGTGGTTCCGCGGGGGCTCAGACGGGTATGGGAGCGAACGCCCTGGCCGTGCGCGTTGCCGGCCAGGGACGTGACGAGGAGGAAAAGAACGACGGGACGTCGTGCTGCCATCAGTGACAGTAATTATCCTTGCTCTCCATGATGTGCGTACCCCATGGATACAGCCCGACGTTCCCGATTTTCGTGAACGTGTTGGTCTTCGCGTCGATGACCACAACCGAGTTCTCGGTAGAGTCCGCCAGGTAGAGCTTCTCTTCCTTCGTGTCGGTAGTCGCCGTTTCGAGCTGGATATTCGTGCCGATCTTGATGCGACCGGCCGGCTTCAGCGAATTCATGTCGTAGACATAGACCATGCCGCTTGTCGAGCTGATGACAAAGGCCTTGCCGGCGGCATAGTTGACGCCGGTCATGTCCGGTCCTGCTTCGAGCGTCGCGGCGACCTTGTTGGTCTTGAGATCGATGATGGAAATCGTTTCGTCACCGTTATTCGGCGTGATCGCGTACTTGCCGTCGTGGTTCATGTAGATCCGCCACGGATCGCGGCCGACCCGGATGACCTTGATGACCTTGTCTTCGATCGGATCGATGACGCCAACCACGCCCAGGTCGCCGTCCGCGGCATACAGCAACTTGCCATCGTTCGACAGCGCGGCAATGTTGATGCCCTTGATCTCGCCAAGGTACTTGTCCGGATCCAGCTTCGCCACGCCAGGGACAGCGGCGACCTGAATTTTCTTGAGCAGCTCGTGACGCCTGACGTCGACGACGCCCACCCAGTGCGCCCCGTAGTTCCCGACATAGGCTTTCGACCCGTCCGGCAGGAATGTGACGTTGAGCGGCTCGACGAAACCGGGAATCGTCTTGATCTTCGTCAACGACACCATGTCGATTACCGAAATCGAATCGCCATCCGGATTGCCCTGATAGTACCAGCGGCTGTCAGGCGAGAACGAGAGGTGCTCGGGCGCAATGTCGACCGGAATCGTTTTTACGAGTTGCAAGGTCCGCACGTCGATGACATACGCCTTGTTCGCGCGCGTGCCGCCAGTGACGACATAGCGCCCGTCGGGCGACATCATCACCATGTGCGGGTTGACGTTATTCCCGAGGAAGACCCGCCCGATCATCTTTTCCGTCTTGATGTCCATGAACCCGATATCGTTCGAGTCACGATTGACGATCATCACGACCGACGTCGGATCGGTGATCTTCACGCCAGGGGCCTGGGCCCCGAGACCGACGGTGGCAATCGCTCCACCCGCGAGTGCAACGAGGCCCCCAACGAGCAAGCGCCGTGCTGTATTAAACATGTGTGTACTCCTGACAACGAATGATCCTGAACGCATGATCTTAGAAGGCCGCCTGTAGTCGAATGCCGGGCAACAGATAGCCGAACTTGCTCTCGACGCCGGGTGAATCGAGGACGTGCTGCAGCATGAACGACAGTCGCAGCCGGTCAGTGAGCTGGAAGTTATAGTAGCCCTCTGTCAGCCTTTCCTTGTCTCCTGTCGCAAGATCCATCTGCGCGTACCCGATGCCCCACGTGTCCAGAGGATTGAAGACCATCCCGTTGCTGAACCCCAGACCGGCGCTCGCATAGTGATCGCGATCTCCAGGAAGCTTCTGTGTGCCATAGCGACCAAACAGCGTCACGAAAGGCGACAGCTTCTGGTCCAGACTGATGCCAACCGCCTGCTTTGAGTCGACCTCACCGTTATTCGCGCGGAACCAGACGCGATAGTGCCCTTCAGGCAGCGAGAAAGGCGTTGCCGTGTAACCGACCTCCGCCAGAGAGTACATGGAATCTGAAAGGTTGCTCGCGTCGGGATTGCTCTGTTGCACCCCAAAACGAAAATTGAAGGCGTTCTTCGGATCGTACTCGGCGACAACCCCCGTGCCATTCACCGCCAGGCCCAGCATCTGGTTGTTGACGAGTGCGTCGCTGAGGAACTGCGTCGTCTCATCGTTGGCGGCCGCATTGCGGTCGAAGTAATTCGTCAGGTCCAATCGTCCAGCTGTCAGTGCCAGGCGCTGGCCGAAGAACTCCGTCCGGAGCCACGCCTCACGTAAATTCAGCTCGTTCTGGTTCACGAGACGCGCCGTGTAGCCGTTGAGAAGCGTGAGCGACGGAATCTCCCGGTCCGGAGGAGCGCCGCTCAGAGCCACCACGTCGGCGAAAAACGACGTGTACTGGGCCAGCTTTGCCGCGAAGAACAGATCGGCGGACGCAAGTGCGTAGGCCTTCTTGTTCGGGAACGCCTCACCACCCTTTGTTCGGCCCGCGCCTTGGGCCACGGTGGTGGCATCGACACCGAGTCTCACGCTCTGGTCATCCGCGTCGGCAAGGGCCTCTTCGATCTTTTCATTGATCGTCTGACGCCGGTACACCCTTTCTCGCTGATAGGTGACCTCCAGCTTTGCGCCAGGCACCGGCTCGTCTGTCTGGACGCCGTTTGGATCGACGTAAACCTCGATGCGTTTGACTCGCGTTTCAGGGTCCGACAGCACGGCGGTCGTCTCAATGTCGCTCAAGCGCTTTTCCAGGACCTCGATGCGGTCGAGTAAGGCCTGGCGCTCGCTCTCCGTATCGCCGGGTTCGAGCGCCGCGTCGACCTGTGTGGCGGTATTGGTCCCAACCACGACGGCAGCTCGCTTGAACGGCTTGAATCCGCCCAGCAGCACGCTGACGTCATACGTCCCGACCAGCATGCTCGGGAGCGAATACTGCCCGTCATCGCCTGTCGACGCGCTGTACTGTGAGCCGTTCGTCGTATTGGTCGCGATGACCGTCGCGCCCGCGACCGCACCGCCTGAGGCCTTTGTGACCGTCCCCAACACGTTGCCGACGTTTGGCGGAGTCGCCGGCATTCCGGGCATACCCGGCATCTGGGGCTGACCCTGCGCGCGTGCGACAGGTGGACTCACGACTGATGCGAGCAGCGCTATCGCACATCCGACCAGCACTCGCCCAATCAGCCGACGGTACTTCTGCATACAGATCTCTCCTTACGGTTTGAGAAATTCTTGACGGATTTTGATGTCGGCGAATCGTACTGATGCCATACGGCGGTTAAAACTTAAGAGTTCCTGAATTGTTCTTCAGGCAGCCGTCGGGAGCTTGCCGGCTGAAACGAGGAGAAAAGGAGTATTTTGTGTGGCATCCTCGGCACTGCTCATGTTGAAACGAGCGCTTATCTTCGTGCACCGCTGGCTTGGGGTCGCGCTCTGCGTGCTCTTCCTGCTGTGGTTCCCGTCGGGTATCGGCATGATGTACTGGGATTTCCCGGGGGTCAGCGCCGCCGATCGACTGCAGCACGCGCCTGCGCTCGACCCGTCGAAGATCGTCCTCTCGCCCTCGGCGGCGTACGCGAAGCTCGAGTTCTCCGGTCCGCCACCGCAGATTTTCCTCAATAGTTTCGACGGACGTCCGGCCTATCGCTTCCGCTTTGGCCGCGACGACGCCATCGTCTACGCCGACACCGGCGAGGAGCAGATCGACGTTCCGCGCGAGATGATCGATCGGGCGGCGACGACATGGACGCGGCAACCCTTGAGCGCGGCGGGCGTCGAGCGCGTTGAAGAAGTCGATCAGTGGACGGTCCAGCGCGCGGTTTCTTCGCTCAGCCCGCTATGGAAGTACTCCTGGCCGAACGGCGAGCAGGTCTATGTTTCTCCGATCACCGGAGAGGTCGTCCAGTACACGACCACCGCGTCGCGGCTGGGCGCGTACGTCGGCGCGATCCCGCACTGGTTCTACTTCACTCCGCTGCGCAAGCATGGTCCCGAATGGAGCCAGGTTGTTATCTGGACCTCGGGAATCGGTACCGTCTCGGCGATCCTCGGCGTCATCATCGGGATCTGGATGTATTCGCCGTCGAAGCGCTACCGCTATGCGGGGACCCCAACCAGCATTCCGTATCGCGGCCAGAAACGTTTGCACACGATCTTCGGACTGATCTTCGGCATCGCCACCGCGACGTGGGCGTTCAGCGGCATGCTCTCGATGGATCCGTTTCCGCAGGCGACCGGCGGCCAGGCTCTGGCTCTGCGGCCGGGCCTCGGGCCAACCATTCCGGAGGCGCTGCGCGGAGAAATGGATCTGGCCGCGTTCGACGCGAAGGCTCCGCGTGAGGCGCTCTCGCAGCTCGCAGGCGCGGACGTCAAGGAGTTAGAGCTGACGACGTTCGCTTCCGAACCAATCTATCTCGCAAGGCTCGGGGACGGAAGCACGCGTGTGGTCCCGTTGAACGGCGTCCCACAGGCGGAGCTTGATCGTCAACGGGTCATCGACGTCGTCACCACCGCTGCGCAGCCGGAAGGCCTCGCCGAGATTCGCGTCATCGATCAGTACGACGCGTACTATCTGGACCGCCGTCGAACTCGTCCGCTTCCCGTGATCCTCGCCCGACTCAACGATGCGGACCAGAGTCGCTACTACATCGATCCGAAGACAGGGCGCGTCGTCGGCAACTACAACAGCGGCAACTGGGTCTCGCGCTGGCTGTATCACGGGCTTCACTCGTTCGACTTTCCGTGGCTCTACAACTACCGCCCGCTGTGGGACATCGTGGTCATCACGTTCATGGTCGGGGGAACGGCGCTCTGCGTGACGTCACTTATCCTTGCCTGGCGCGTGCTCGGAAGAAAGCTGACGAGCGCGGTCGCGAGTCCCGACCGCACATTGAGCGAGGACCTGGCGTAGGACACCGTCAATGCTGATGGTCCGCTGGTGATTCGGACGACGTGATTCGTAACGCGCCGAGCAGCGAGCCGAGTCGAGAGGGTTTCAGGCCGGCGTCCGAACTCTGAATGAATTCGAATCGCGCCAGGGCTTCCTCGCCCCACAGCGTCCCAACGGCAATAAGCAGCTGAAGGTCGCTGCGAATTGCATCCGGAAAAATCGTTTCCGTCACGATCTGCTTGAGATCCTCGAAGGTGGCTTCGTTGAGATGTAGTGTGCGACGTCCCTGCCTTAACGAGTAGTTCGGGATCGTCACGTTCTGGACAAGTACGTCCAGCATGCGATCCCGCCAATCCGTGGACAGCCACGGAAACACGGAGCGGACCCAGAACGTCGTCACCAGTTTTCGGAGGTCGGTGCTGTCGATCGTCATCCTGTAATCGACGCCACCCCGGGCCAAGGCGAGCGCTTCAGGTTCCAATCGGTTCAACGCCCGCGCGAATTCCCACACGGTGGCAAACGCACGCTCGCTCGGGGAAGCCGTTTCCTCCACGGGGTGTGACGCACTTTCGGGTTGGACAACGTCAGGCAGGACGATGAGTGACGCAGGTGCGTTTTCTCGGGATTCGGGATTCGGGATTCGGGATTCGGAAGTCGGGAGTCGGGATTCGGAAGTCGGGAGTCGGGAGTCGAATCGCGAATCCACCTCAGCGTGTGTCGCTCGCAC